>Ga0208133_1000233_pt1 | contig 22545 bp, 27 predicted proteins | sample ColrivemetaGS535_FD_187595 | JGI IMG/M metagenome (GOLD analysis project Ga0208133, IMG submission 187595) | Estuarine microbial communities from the Columbia River estuary, USA - metaG S.535 (SPAdes) (version 2) | ecosystem: Environmental > Aquatic > Marine > Intertidal zone > Estuary | place... | reverse complement strand
CCGATACCATCTGAACTCAATTCCTCATCTACTTTTTCAGCATCCATATCCTCTGCTTCAGCTTCTGCTCTCATCTTTTGAGATAAGATAGATTGAAGTCTAGGAGTAAATGCCTCTTCAAGAGCGAGTTTTGCGTTTGCTAATGCTGTTTCCTTTACGGCTTTAGCATCGGCGATTGCTTCTTTCAATAATTTTGAATTTGCCATCTTGTTTTTTCCTTAAATTTGTTTGTGAAGTTATTCTCTTGGGAACTCCAATGTAATTATGTTGATTGTTCGGTCACACCTTATAGAGAAGGGTATTCATTAATCAACTGTTGTCTTAAAAGTAATCCCATATGAATGGGATATTTGATAATAAGTATGTAAATTTTTTAGAAAACTAAAGAAATATAATAAAATTACAAAGAATATTTATTTTTTCTTTTAGCTTCTTCAATTTGTAACCGCTTTTTGACTGATTTTTTTATAAATTCTTTTCGTTCTCTTAGTTCTTCTACTTGCTTTACCTTTTGAATTTTTCGTTTGTATTCTTTTAAAGCTACCTCTATATTTCCGTTTTTAATACCAACTATCAACATATATTAACCTAATGCGTTTTCTAAAGCTCTTTCGAATTTAGCTTCGATTCTATCTAAAAAATCTTTAGCTTTAGATAAATTACTTTGATTAGCTTTTAAATTAACTAATGCTTTTTTTCTATCTTCTTCAGTTTTTGCACTGAAATATGGTTTTGTTAAATCCTTTTGTCTATCTGCTAAGGTTTGGTATTTAGCCAATGATTCTAAATATTCTTTAGCTATTGGATTAAATGCTTTAACTTCTTTTTGAGAAGGCCCTTCTACTTCCTTTAAAGGTATAAGGTTTACTAATTTCATATTATTGATGATTTACCAATTTATATTTAGTTCTATACATTAAAGATACAACGGTATCGATATCATTTTGTATCCAACTATCTTTTAATTTAGGATTTTGTCTTAATCTAGCTACCATACCACATAAAGTTTCAAAATATTTAATAATATTTTTAATATCATTATTTTTATCCAATGTACCAATGCCAGATAATTGAATTAGTCCTTCTTTTCCCTGATAAGTTTCTACTAACCCATCAATTAATCCACTAATTGCATCATAGTATTCACCCAATGCAAGATGCGCTGAATGAGAACCTATTCCCTTAACACCCAAATGAAATGAATGAGCCTGTGTTCTACTTTGTAATAACAATGATGCTAATTCTTCCATTTATTTAGAAGTTTTAGATTTTTGTTCTCTTAATCCCAATCGTTGTTTCATAACATCTTCTGATAAATCTGCTATTTCAAAGTATCTTCCTAAAACGTGTCCCATATCTTCATATAGAGCTTCTAATCTTTGTTGTTGAGATTTTGCTTCTACTGCTTCCTTTTCAAAACCTGATTGTAACTTTTTAAGTTCATTCATATTTCTTTTAATGGTTACTCTATCAAACCAATCACCACCTTCTCTCAAAGTGTATTCTTGTGCAGCATCTGCAATTCCACCCAATGTTTCTGCAATTTGCATAATATCAGATTTTCTGCTCATTCCTTCTCTATGCTGATTATACGTTGAAATGATTTCTAAGAAATGCTTTTTCAATTCAGTTGGAAGTTGTTGAAACTCTTCGGTTTCGTTTAATAAATCTTTTAAACGTATCATAGTATTATTTCTTTGCAATTTTATATTTTTTCAATCGTTGAACGGCTGCTGCTAAATCTTGTGGAGTCATTCCCAACGCATCTACCATTTTAGCCATTACTAATTGTTCTTTTTTTCTCGTCAAACTATATGATTTAATAACTTGTAAAGCTCTTTCTAAAAATTTGTCTACTTTAGATGGTAGAGTTACATCCATATCTTCAATGGATTCTTTTTTTAGTTCCTTATTTGGTATTAAATTTATTAACTTTGCCATATTAGTTTAATTCAATTATAATTTCTCTCATCAAATTTTGTGAACGACACCACTTACCACATTCTTCTGCTATTTTAGCCCATTGCTTTGATTCCTGTAAAGGTGCCATAAATGCTCCATGCGTTGATGGATTGGATACAAAATCCCATCCAACTAATTCAAAGTCTTCCTGAACCATTACAGTCCCATCTGATAACTCTTTTACTGAACCTAATCCTCTTGATGAAATACCTAAACGAATATTATTTTTTAATAATTCTTTTAAGATATTTCCAGATGGAGTTGAAAGAATTTCTACTACACCACAAACATCATCACCTTCCCAATAAATTTCTCTAATATTATGAGAAACATTCTTTAGATTGATAACGGGAGAATCCGGATGGTCTAATTCACCCAATGCTCTTCTTTCTTTAATGAGTTGTTCGTATTTTTTACATTCTCTTTCCAATATTCCTTTAGGATATCTTCTATGATTTTGATTTGGAGCACCTGCTCTTTGTAGGATTCCCTTAACTAAGTAAGTTCCATTTTCTTCTTGTTGAAGTTTTGCTTCGAACAAATGCGTTTCTATCAATAATCCTTTACTCATTTTATTTTATATCTTTTTTAACTTTTTCTATTGCCTTATCAATATTTGCTTTATCTGACCAAGACTTTAAAAATATAGTTTTTATTTGATTTTCCATTTCTGTCTTATCCAAATCACCAATATTTTTAGAAATTAAATTCTGAACAATTGGTAACTTAACTATTCCATCAGCCATTGTACTATCAATTCCTCTTTTGGTATCAATCATATTGGTTACTCTATCTATGAAACTATTATCATTAGATAATTTATTTAATATGTTTTTTACCGGTTCTTTATAATCTTTATTAGCTGTAAAATATTTCATTCCTTTTTCAACCAAATCTATCATATAATAGAACATAATCTTACCAACTATAATACCACCCAAAGTTGTTAGTATTCCAATTGCTAGATTTTCATCTACCTTTTTTTTTTTACCACTTCGTTTTTAGCTCTTAATGCCGCTAAATCCGAACCTTCAATCTCACCATCGCCATCGGTATCAATTTTCTTTTGACCCGCAGTTAATTCAGCTTCGTTATATCCTTTCAATCTACCTTCGGATTTTGCTTTACTTGCTTTATCTACTGCAGTAAAAAATTTAACTTTTTCCGCATCTGTCATATCAGGAATAGATTTACCCGTTCTATCCAACATATGTTTGAATAATTGTTGGTAATCGCTTTCTTCTTTTACTATTTGGCGGATAAGTTCTTTTAGTTCTGTATGTTTCATTATTCTGATATTTGTCTAATTTTCTGGTCTAGTTTTAATAATCTCTCTTGTATACTATAAATATGACTATTTGTCCTTTTCCAATAAGATTTATTATCTACACCACTTTCGTTCTTAATCTTACCATACCAATTAAGAAATCTTTCCATTTCTTTTAATTGTTTATTGATATTAGATATACCTCTACCAATTTTAGCTTGTGCGGTTGATTCATCTTGTTTTAATGCCAACCATCTATTTTCATTAACTGGTGTGTATCCTGTAAGGTCTGCTTGTTTTTTAGCTTTTTTCTTTTCACCATCTTTACCACTAAATGCAAAAGGTGTATTATACCCTTGTACATTGCCAGTGGTATTCATCTCATCAATCATTCTTTCTCTCACCATCTTACGAACAATTTCTCTTATTTTATTAAGTTGTTCTGTTTTTAATGTTTCTGGCATTTGATTATATGTTTAATTTTAAGCTAATACATAAACAGAACCACCATTGGTTACTGTTATACTTTTAACATAGCAAGGAAAAGGTTCTCCTGCTGTCAAATGTGCTAATGAAATAGTTGTATTACCTTCCAATGTAACTGTGCCTGTTACACCAGTTACAGGCATTATACCCCAAACTCTATCTATCAATGTAGCAGAACCAGATGTTACTAATTTTGCATTAAATGCTCTATAATTTACCATTTTTTATTTTTTTATCGATTGTTTTAATTCACTTAATAACTCATAAGTCATCATTAATGCTGATAAGTGTTGCTCTTTGATTTTTTTAACCGATTTAACTTTTCTTACATTAGCGATAGTTTCTGCTAATTTAATTTGAGTTACTTTATCAGTTATTTTAGAACCTACTTCTTTTAATCCATTGATTAATTTAGTAATTTCATTCGAAACATATTCATTTAACTTACCAGTATTATTAATATTATTTATATACTCTCTTAATAATCCTTTTTGTTCATTGGTAAGATTTTTATATTTGTTATTAAATGATTCAACTAATAATTTATAAGAAACAGCTCTTAAATCTTCATCTTGCTTCTTATATTCTTCCATTACTAAATCTTTCAGCTTTATATCTTTATTTTGAATAGAAGAATTTATAATGCTTTCAGTTATTGTAAAACGAGAACTTACAATATCAGTTGGGTCGTATTGTTCATCCGTACTAGCTACTTCAAATATTTTATATATAGATGCTAATGTTTTATAATTAGAAATTGGAGATTTAATAAATTCTTCCAAATTGTAAGTATCTTTAATTTCTTTTATAAGATTATATTTTTCTCTTGTAAGCTTAGTTTCATCTAATCTTTTACGAGCCTCTAATATAGTATCTATGAATTTTTCAGCTTTTGATTCTGAATTATATTTTTCGTTAATTAAATATTGGTATAATTTTAATTCTTTTGAAAGTTCTTTTTTAGAATTAAAATGTTCTTTTAAAATACGCTCGGCTACTGATTTATTTGCAGACATGATTTCTGATGTAATCTGTCTTACTAATAATTCAAATATAAACCCAGTGTTTTTAAATTTCGAATGTTTTATTTTTTTCATCAAATTGTATGATTTATCAGATATAAATATATTTTTCTATTGGTTTCCTACTTTTTATTTATATCTTCTGTCAAAATTCTCTTTTTACCACCTTTCATATCCTTAAATATCTCTTGATAATTGGTTCTTGGCTTGTATTTTACTGAACCTTCTTTTTGTTTAAGGGTCTTAATACCTAATGGGTCTCTACCTTCTGGGTGGTCATCCTTACCATATCTAACCGGGTCTTTTGGTCTACCAACTTTACCTTCTTCCTCTAATTCTGTTTTCAATCTATTCAATTCTTCTTCTACATTTGTTGGTCCTTCAGTTCCTGTTTCTTTAGCAGGGTCTACACCTTGTGTTTCGATTGATGTTAAACGGAATGTTTGTTTGGTATCATCTAATACTTGCAATGTTAATTCATCTTGCTCATCTTTAGCCATCTTCATTACTGCCTCATACATCCATTCTTTAGAGAACATCTTTGTTTGTTGCATTTGTTGAATTAGAGCTACCTTTGAAGTATATAGTTCAACTTGCTCTTGCTCATAGATTTTAGATGGAATAGTTAATTCTAATGTAAAATTAGTTAATCTATCATCATCTATACCCTGTGCATATAAGTGAATAATTGCGATTTTAGTTAATTCTGAAATTAATACTCTTTGTACTCTTTCAATTGTTTTTGCAAAACGGATATCCATTGCTGCCAATGTTGCTTTACCATTGGTATCTTCTTCGTATCCTAAATATGCTTTTGGAATTTTCAATGCTGCCATCATTTTACCTTTTAAGTAATTGATGTCATCAATCATATTATATTCTAAACCTTTTAACGTATCAATTGAAGTACCATTATCACTACCACGAACTGGCATATAATAATCTTCAATAAGGTTTTGCATATTGTACTTTAAGTTATAATCACCCGTTCTTTCATCAACGAAAGGAACTTTTTTAGATGAGTTTATAATCTTCTGCATGTAGTTATCCACTTCATTTGGTGGGATGTTACCAACATCTACTTTGAAAATTCTCTTTTCAGGAGCTCTCATTACTCTATGGATTAACATTGCGTCTTCCATCAACATTAATTGTTTCCATACTCGTCTACCACCTTCAATCATAGATTTTCCGTAAGGTAAAAAGTTTGAATCTGAATTTAAACGGAAGTGAGCCATCTCATAGTTTTCAAATTCCTTCTTTGGGCTCATACCATATGCTCCTAATGGATTTTGGTATGGCGCATAAACGAATTTAACTCTTTGAGGATTCTCCATATCAAATCCCTCTACTCTACTAACCTCATAGGTTGATAATGGCATTACGTTTACAATACCAATACCTTCTTCTGCTGCTATTTCTAATTGTAAAAAGAAATCACCATATTTAACCAAGTTTCTTGTCCAAGGCCATAAGTTGAATTCTACATTAAGAATATCATAAAAAAGATTTTCTAAAATTTGTTTGATGTTATCATCTTCGTGGTGGATTTTTAATACATTACCCATTTCATTTCTAGCCGTACACTCATCTGCGTATACATCTAATGCTGATGCTAAAATCGGGTCGGTATCCATTGAATCGTAATCTCTAAACAAGTCAATTCTAACTTGCTGATATGCCATCGATGATTCTAATTGGCCTGTACCATAATTAGTAACCTTTAATTTCATAAAACGGTCTACTAAGTTAGTAGTCATATTCTGATACTCATCGGTATCAATGACCTTAACCCCATCTGCTGTTTTACGAACTATGGTATTTGTTGAAAATAATTTTTGTAACCTACCTAATATTGATTTATCTGCTGCCATTTTTTTTTATATTTTTCTAAAGATACGGAAATTTTTTGGATTTACCAAATTACCATTTCCTGCAGCTCCAATAATTTGCTTTGTGTCTTGGTCCTGGACTATCACAATTCATTCTTGCTCTAAAAGATTTTCTTGCTTTTGGATTTGATTTTCTTATTTTCATTCCTTTTTGGCCGAAGTTTACCTTAACAACATTACCAGCTGGATTCTTAACATATACTTTGAATTTCTTTACATCACCTTGCATTGGTTTACCCAATTGAACACTTCTACCCTGATACTCTGCTTCATAAACACAATTGCAATTTGCTTCACTTAAATCTTTAGAATATGTTCTCATAAAGCCAATAAAATCTACCATATCCTCATCCTCTACATCATATTCTTCTGGTTCAACGTATCCGTAATTTACATCATCATCACTATTAATATCTTCGCTTACAGGAACGCAATTTGGCACCATCTTACCATTTTTCATTTTACCACCAACTTGCTTATACCCATCCCAACAATCTTCACATAATGCGTTAGCTTCTCCCTCATTACAAGTTTTCCATCCTCCACCTTTACCTTTGTAATTTTTTGCAGCCCATCCATTTGCGTATGCTGATGGATATACATCAAATTTAGATTTTGCTGCCGATTTAGATGCAGACCATTTAGCCGGGTCGGTTGGGCAATTTTTTTCTAAAAATAAATTTAGTCTTTCTTCTATGTTCATAGTTTCATTTTTTGGTTTTGTTGAAACATATATTGGTTTTTTACCTTGCCCACTACTATCTTTACCACCTCTTCCTGCATCATTTTGTGCATCTCTTTTTCTACGAGTTGCACTTTCTTTTTCTTTTTTACTCATTCCGGCTGCTTTTGCTGCAGGAACACATTTTGCATAACCTTTCTTTTCTCCCGAAGTACCACATGGTGGGTGTTTACCATCGACCTTTTTTCCGATGTTTACCCACTTTTCTTTAAACCATTTATTTAAGTCTTCGTTCATTTAGACTAGTTTCAATATATAAATATAAAAAAATTACTTTAGCAACCAAGTTAAGTTTTCAACCTGTCCTTTACCTAATTCCATTTCATATGGGTTCTTACTTAAATAGCCGGTTGATACAAATCCTTCGTACTGATTTATCTGAGAAGCGTTTAACATACTCTTAGTTAAATCAATTCCTTCTTGTCTTAAACGGAGTGCGGTATTACGAACCCAAAGTCCAATTGCCAATGCCATCGTAAGGTCATCATTGTAACCCTTCATAGCTTCAGCCCTACCACCATTCCAAATAAATGTAAATAACTCATCTATGAGTCTCTGTGAACGAATTAGGATATCCTTATCGGTCATATATGTATCTAATGCTGATATGATAAGAGGACGAGTTTTAGATGTTGTAGAAAATCCTGCAACCATTTGCTTTTCATCTCTATAAAACTTATTACTCATCTGCCTTTCAGTATCAATATATTTTAAATCATTACTCATATAGAATAAATTTCCATATCCTCTATTGATGATTTGTTGAATTGTTGCCCAACCCACATTTGAATTCTCTACTACTAATAGGGCGTTATTATATTCTGTTGCCAAACTTACTAAAAAGTTTCCAAAATCTTTTGTTTCAATTTTACCTCTATATTCTGCAACTTGTGAACTATCTTCGATATCAATTACTTGTACCGTTGAAAAATCGGCTCCATCTCCACGCGCAACGTCAGCGGATACCATATATTGTCTATTATAATTGGGATGTTCCCATACCCATAAATTTCCATCAAATCCTCGCTTATCAACCGGCTCCATTATATAGGTATCTTTATACCAAGTCAATAATGCCGGGTCGATTACGGTATCACCTGAACCAATAAAGTCACAATCACATTCTTGTGCTGCTCCTTTAACTCCTAAGATACGAGTTTGTTCATCTCTCCATGCCTGATTTCTTTCAGGATGCTTTGTCCAATGTAGATTGATACAATTAAATCCATTTGCACCACTTTCACCTGCTACCCAAGTTTTATGAAAGAAATTACCCACACCATTTGGAGTAGATAATACAATTGCAGCTCCACCTGTTGATAGAGTTGATTGTGCTGATAACCAAATTTCATCAATATCTCTAATGAAAGCTGCCTCATCCACAACTAATAGGGATAGGGCTTCCGAACGTCCTGCATCCGGAGAACTTGCAATTGCTTTTACTTGAGAACCATTTTTTAATTTAAGGGAAAGTTTGTTATCTTCAACAGATGAACTTCCACCATCTCTTAACCAAACTGGTAACAAATCGTGCATAACTCTTACCTTTTCTACAAGGTTTTTAGCTACCGTTACTTTTGTTGCAATAACCAACGCATTAAAATCTTGATTGAATAACATCTTCCAAAGTATAAAGCCGGCAGATAAAGTTGATAATCCTAATTGACGAGATTTGAGGATAATGTTAAAACGATTATCTTTAAAATCAGTTAAACAATCCTCCTGGAAAGGATAAAGGTGAAAGGGTATTTTTCCTCTCACCGGGTGTTGTATAACACAATATTTCTTCATAAAGTAAATGGGGTCTTGTCCACATTTACGATATTCTTCAGCTATTATTTCCTTTAATGACTTCTTTGGTTGCCCTTGAACTGACATTATTTTTTGAATTTAATTTTCCAAAACACCCCACCACCAATGAATGGAGTTAATACTCCGTTTGTTCCATCAGTTCCAACTTTGTTAGCAACTCCTATACCTAATTGATATATTTTATCACTTTTAGATTTAATCAATACACCAGCTCCTAAATTTGCAACTACGTCTACTTTATTAAATCCACCCGTAAATCCATAATATACTTGGGTTTTAGGTAATTCTTTAACAATTGTAGTTTCTTTGATAATTCTTTGCTTAACATTAGCGTTGAAAGTTCTACCCCATATTTTATTTTGTGAGATTGTATCGGTTACGTCCACAGTTCCTAATGAATCAGGCAATACTAATACATCTTTGTATAATACTTTTGAGTAATAATCTTTTAATAATGCCGCTGTATCTATCACTGCGGGGATTATTACTTCTTTCTCAACGATTGTTTCGTGATAAATATCTTCACCCTTTTTAGTTACCACTTTTGTTTTAACTACTTCAACTGTATCAATTTCATGTTTGATAAGTTCATACTTTTTACCATCTACTTTTACAATTTCGCCAGTTCCTTTTTTGTTTCCACCACATTGTTGAAAAAGTACTATTGCAACTAAAAGTGCTATTGCAATATTTTTTAAATTCAATAATTTTTTCATATTTTATTTTTTAATCAATTCAGAATGATTTAGTTCAATCAATTTTTCTTCTAATAATGTTTTTCTATGAATCAATAATTCAATTGCTTCATATGCTCCATCTATATCTTTTTGTAAATCTTCTTTTACTTTTTCAATATCAACATCCCAAGTCCAAGTTTGCAATGTTCCATCTTCATTTAAAAATTCAATTTGTTTTGAAACACCACTCAAAGCCTCTTCATATCTATCTTTCAATTCCCTAACATAAGCTAACTTATTTCTAGTTATCTTATAATCTTCATAAAATGGATATGTACCATCTTCTTTTAATCCTTGTTCAAATTTAGCCAAACAGGTTGTACACATTCCAGTTTTACGGATTAATTTTTTATCCGCTGCACTATATTGAACAATTGTACAATCTTCTTTAGAGCAATTACTTAATTTATCTAAGTAAGCCCTAATATCATCCATTCTGGTTACATTTGTTTTGTACCCCTCTTTTTGCTCCCACTCTTTACCATCCTTGTCAGTCCAAATTTCACCAACTTCTCTTTTCTTTTCAGCTTCACCTTCATAACCAAATTGTGTTTGATTATTATCCGTTCTTCCAAAAACCGTGTCTATGATGAGTTTACGAGATTTGTGCATCCCTTTTGTTTTTTCATCAAAACTTTTTCTTTTTGCCATATTTCTATACTTTTATAACTGTTTCTTTATACTATATATATCAAATTAAGCGTAAAAAATACCAAGTATCTGATTAAGTGGTGCAAACGTACCTGTAAGTTTGTATGTTTTTCCACCATAAAAGAATACTAATCCTTCACTCGCTACAATTCTATCTACTCCCCCTAATTTGTTTAATCTTGCTAATTCTGCTTTTAATTTTGCTATTTGAGCAGGATTTCCTGCTGTTCTAACTTGGCTTGCAACTGATTTAAATTTATCCTTCATAGCTCTAATTGCTTTATCAGGATGTACAGTCAATACTGAGCTAACAAAATCTAAAATATCTGCACCAACTCCTAAGAATATTTCTTCGAATGGTCTGATGTTATCCTTTTGTTGTTTTGCTACATTAACTTTATCATTATTAATTGCCCAAGCTAAAATCTTTTCGTTTGTAATATTATTCTTATCCAATCTAAATGCCTTTTCACCAAATGCCCATCTTCTAACCAATGCATCTCTTGTCAATTTATTAACTTTTTCGGGTGATTTTGTATCTATAAAGTTTTCCCACCATGCTTGATGATAATTTGCTACATTATCACTATCTGATAAACCAAATTGGGATTGTAATTTAGATAATTTACCTAAATACTTTCCTTGCTTACCACTTAGATTTTCATTCTTTGGTATTGATGTTACAGGTGGTCCTTGTATTGTATATTTAGATTGTACATCTGCATTAACTTGCTTAATCATTCCTGCTAATTGAGATGCTGCTCCCTGATTTGCTCCAATAGCAGAACCTTTCTCATCATAACAAGTTGTATTATGAAATACTAAGATTGCCTGTCCATAAGGAATAACATTAACCGATGTTGGCCATATTACTTCCAAATTCATAAAACACCTACCATCATTAAAGATTTTCTTTCTTTGAGCTTCTGATAATGAACTGATTGCTGCGGTTAAATCTCTCATTGCGAAATTATATGCATCAGTCAATGCACCTCTACCGCCAAACTTAGATGCTACATCAGCTATTCCCATTGCACCTGCTCCGGCATTTTGTAAATGTGATTTGTTACGAGCTGCAATCAATCTACCATTTTTCCAGCTGATTGCTAATGCTTGTCCATCGGTTTTTTCTCTTACTACTCCCAAATCACCATTAAGTGCTTTTGAAATAATATTCTTTAAATCACCAAAAGTTAAATCCATATCATCAAATGGATGGCTCATATGACCATATGCCCCACCTTCTAATAATAATGATTCGTTAAGAGTTTTTTTTTCTACAAACTCATGTAATCCTAATTTATCAGTATAATCTGATATATCGTTATAACCACTATATCTTAATTCTCTTGCAACATCACTTTTAGTTGCTCGGGGGTTAGCACACACCGCTGCTCCTATTTTCTTTCTACCAAATGAACCTGCTTTATCCCATAATTTCATAATTGCTTTGTAATGCCAATCGGTAGTACTTACTTCATCGGTTGCTTTAAAAATGTTTTGCCCCTTATCTCCCAATCTAAATGTTGTTGCCTTTTTACCATTAATTGTTGGCATACCGTGGTCATCTTTTCCGAAATCTTTAACAACAACTTTTTTGTTTTTAAATTTTCCCATCAAAACAGTATCACCCTTATCAACATCTATATTGATATCTTCGGTATAAATTTGTTTATTGATTCTACCATATTCTCTCATCAATATTCCGGCTACCGCATGTGCATTGTTCTCAATCGGAGAACCATCATTGCCATCGGATTCATTTCTCACCAATCCCATCTCATCTTGCTTTCTATGAACCATTTCATGTGCAATAGTTCTAAGAATATCCGCACCTAATCTTCCTTCGATTGCTACATATATTTCTTTGGTTTGTGGATTATAACCACCTAATGAAGTTTTTGTTTCTGCAAATTCTCCACCACCAATTAAATTTACTTTTGGTTGTTCTTGTAATTTTAATCGGCCGCTTGCCCATTCTACAAAGTGTTGAATAGATTTTTGTTTTGTTTCTGAAATATTTTCTTTTAATAAATCTTCTAAATCTTTCTTAGGTTTATTTTCACTATATCTTTTTACAGAATCTAACATTTGCTGATTAGACATCTGATATGTAGACATCTTTTCTAATGTTTTAGATACGACTTTATCTACAAATTTTGCACCACTATCATCTCCTTCACCTTCTAACAAACTTCCGACTACGCCAACTGCCGCGGTTGCTCCGGCGGCATGTACTCCACCCAATCCCATTGTTTCAAAAAATGAGTGTTTGACTAAATCTTTACCGAGATGTGCAGCAAAGCCAGTTGCTCCGTGATGCGCTAATCCCGTAACACCATGAACTGCTCCATGCCCAATTGCCGAACCTATTCCGTGTGCACCCGCTGCTTTAGCAGCTGCGATACCACCACCAATTGCTCCACCAATTGCAGCTGCCCCAATCATAGATGCTCCCAATAACAATACATCTTTACCTAAGTGTTTAAGTGCATGCTTTTGTTTGTGGTGTTCATCTTTACTATATTCGTATTTACCCGTTTCTTCGTTTTTCTTATAACCCAATTTACCACCAGAATTATATAATGATTTAACACTATCAACACTTCCGGTAACCATTTCTTTCTTTTCGTGTGCCCAATGTTTTGCACCATCCCATAAACCCTCTCCTTTTTTCTTAAACCAATCACCAATGTTTTTGGCAGTTGATTTTCTACTCTCAGAATTAGGGTCATTCATTTCTTTTGCAGCCGTTTGGTCTTCTTTTGATAACTTAGCAAGTTCTTTATCCAATTGTTGCTTTGTTTCTTTTTCCCTTGGGTCTACCGGTGGTTTCTCAGCTGATGATTTTAGTTCAGCTCCACTTAATTTATTTGGTGGCGGTGCCTCTGCCGTAGGTGCTTCTCCACCTTTAGCTTTATCAGCTTTACCCTGTGTAGTTTGGTCTTTCTTAACAGGTTGACCAGGTTCAGCCGGCTTTGCAGATTGTGCTGCTGCTTTTCCAGGTTCTTCTTTTTTCTTTGGTTCGTTTGCGGGAGCATCTTCTGGTCCTGCTATTTTTGAAGCTTGAATATGTGCCGGATGTTCTTTTGGTAATCTTAACGCATCTCTTGCTTTTATTTTCTTTTGTTCACCTTTACTATTTGTATAACTAATATCTACATCCAATGCTTTATTTTCAGCTTCTCCAAAATATTCATTAACAAAATCTTTAAATATTTCTTCAGCTGCTACTCTACCTAATAATTCGGATATTGGGTCATATGGTGCTTTGTTTCCGTCAAATGCTTTCTTCTCATCTTCTGGATGTTCGGTTTCATGTCTTGTAGGATGTGGCTCAGGTATTAATTCAGATGATGGTTCTGTATTTACTGATTCATTTAATTTACCTGTTATCATTTTGTATATATCTTTATCAAATTTTGGATATGCTTTTAAGAAAAACTTCTTTGATTTTTCTGCATCATCACTACCCAACCCATTACGAACATCAGTTCCACTTATTGGATTTTGTTCAGCTGGTACTGGGTACACATAACCAATTTCATCATAACCATATCCCATTTTATTGTTGTATGGTTTAAAATATTTACCATGCAATCTATTTGCATCCTTTTCACCTACTGCTGCAATATATTGAGTAGTTTTACCATCGAATTTTGAAAGTATTTCTTTTGGAGCATATGGATTTCCAACTCTAAGAAATTTAGATGATGGAATACCAAACATTGTAGTTGCTATTTTTTTCTTCTCGTTAAAATTAAATGGAGATTTATCAGAACTTGTATCGTTTGATGTACCTATATAAACATTGTTAGCACCAAATTTTGATACTAACTTTGAATAAGTAGCATAGTGTCCTTTGTGGAATGGTTGGAAACGGCCGGAGTATACTACTACCAGCTTTGTTACCTTAGGCTTATCTGCTTCGTTTATTGAATTCATATGTATAAATATCCCAAATCTATTAGTTTAGAAATTTTTATAAACAAATGGGTCTCTTTTTTTCAATTCTTCTAGCTTTTTTTGAATTTTTTTCTTCATTTTATAAGCTTCATACCATTTTACAAAAAATGATATTATAGGTAATTTCTTCATAATTTTAATTTTTATAATATAATTCGGGCCATTCAACGATAATATGAACACCACCTTCATTATAAGCGTTAGTGTATATACTATAAATATCTTCTGAATTTTTTAATTCCCAAATTTTAGTGAATTGTAATATTGATTTAAATTCATTTGTATAATCATTTCTATGTTGAATACCTGGGTCTAATGGGTCTTTACTACCAACCCCAACTCTAATGATAACATTAACCTTTTTACCGGTCATATTTTCAAATTTATCAGCGTGGTTGATTAGTTGATTTGCAGCTGATACTAAAAAATCCCAACGAGGATAGAATGTAATAACTGATTTGCCAGTCATTGCCATACCTAAACTCATTCCCATTTGCGTTTCTTCCATAACAGGAACTTCAATCATTTTTTCCTTTGGTACTTCCGTTAGGGTTGTACTCATTGGATTTCCTGCATAAACTATTTGTTGTCCTATAAAGATTGTATCTTCTTTTTCAGCAAGGAATGTCATTGCTTTAGTAAGTTCATCTTTATATGGAGAAAGTTGTGGAGTACTCATTATGGTCTTGAATTTGGATTATATAAATGTTTATTTGCTTTATACCACTCAATTGTTTCTTTTAGAGCTTCTTTTAAGTTTCTCTTTGGCTTCCATCCTAAATCATTAATCTTTTTTGAAGATAACAATCTAATAGGAATCATTGGTGCTTTGTTATTCACATATTCAATTGGATTTGTATTACTATCCAATTCTTTAATAGTTGCAAGTGTTTCATTTACTGTAAACCCTTCTCCATAACATACATTGAAAATATTGTATGTATCGTTATTCTCTGCTACAAAGATAAAACCATCTGCCATATCTTCAACATGCAATAAATCTCTTACTTCCGTACCATCACCCCAAACTGGGATTGGATTTAAACCATCTGCTACTTTACGAATGTTTGCAGGAGTAACGTGACATTTTTCAAAATCAAATTTGTCATTAGGGCCGAATGCGTTTGAAGGTCTAACTATCAAACACTGCATTGGTTCGTGAATTTGATTAGAAAAGAAATCACATAACATCTCACCGTATCTTTTCATACCACCAACTGCTTTATAAACTGGCAACATAGGTGTAGCGTGTACGTTCATATCTTCGGTACAAAATTCAGTTCCCATATCAGGATAAGTTGTATTAGATGATATGAATAAAAACTTTCTAACTTTGTTTTTCCAACTTTGTTCCATTAAGTTTACATTCATCTCCACATTTGGAGTAACGTGTAATAATGGATTAAATTTAGTATCTAATGCATTTGATGTGTTTGCTGCACAATGAAATACAACATCTACATCTTTACTGATTAGTTCACAAAACTCTGCATTTTGTAAATCTCCTTTAATGTGTTCTACTTCCGATGTTCCTTCGAAATCGTTTCTCAAATCTCTACTGAATGATGTTGAACGGAGGTTTCGGTAACCTTTTTCGTGTAACAACCTTAATAAGTGTGAACCTATAAATCCACTTGCTCCTGTAACTAAAACCTTGTCTGTTTTTTTCATAATAATTTATTTAAATATTTCCCAATTAAGAACTACATCATTTACGAATTTTTTAGTTAATATGGCCGATGTGTGTCCATACCAACTTTTTTCTAAATATTTTTTTTGTTCATCTACATTCATAAAATTCATTTCTCTCCATAATACATTTGGTAATTCACCATCTATATTAGAGTCAAAATTTCTAATACTCCATTCTATAATTCCACCATACAAATGTACGAAATTTTCTTCATAAAACCAAAAGTATTTTTTAAAATCTATTTTATCTGCATATGTTTTTACATATGAATTATTAAAATGTAAATCTTTTTGTTCCCATGTATCACAAATATCTTTATTCTCTATAATACATTCATATACTGATTTTGATTTTGGTGTATGATAAAATGGTGGCGTTTTTCCTTCTTCTAAATATTTTTTACTAAAATTATTACTCATAGTAAAAAATTTAATATTATCAATACCATTTGATTTACAAAAATCTAATAACATACAAATATATTCAAACCACTCAAAATATCTTTCATCATATGATAGAAGATTTTGATGATAATTCCAAATAAATGTATCCAAATTTATAGGATTTTCTGTCATATTATATCCACCTGTCAAATGAAAATACCCTTGTTGATATGGTGATACTTTATCTTTACCATTTATTAAATAATCAACAGTATGCGGCCAGCTTTCAGTATTTTTTTGAAATCTTAAAGCTGGATTGGCTTTTTGATATTTTTCCGGAGTTATAAAAAAAGAATTTCTAGTTAAAGAAGTAAATTGTGCAATAACATTTATATCATTTGGATTAACGCCTTCTTTTAATAAATCTGAAATTTTGTATATAATAGAACGAATTATTGTTTTATTATCATTTGTAATAGTTCCATAATTATGAAGTATATGCGTTTCCTTTAAAGATTGTTGTAGCCAATGTGCCCAAGTCCAATCTTCAATTCTATCATTTAACCAATATCGTTCATCTTGTAAATTACAACGATAATTATTTGTAAATGAACAACCGGATACTACAATGTGCTTCATTATAATCTGCTTTTATATTCTAAAATTGATTTAGTCAATCCTTCTTTTAAAGTTGTTTGTGGTAAGATACCATATTTCTTTTGTCTATCTGCGCCTAAACATCTAATTGGGTCACCATTTGTTTTTGTAGAATCCCATGTAATAACTTTTGTTTTACCTGTGATTTCTTTATAACATTCAACAATGGTTTCAATTGTTTCTTTAATAGTTACTGCTTCTGCACAACCAAAGTTAATAATATCACTAACTTCTTTTTTAACTACATCGATTGCAGCCTGTGCAACATCATCACCAAATACAAAGTCTCTTTTAGATGAACCATCTCCCCAACAAACCATTTCCTCACCTTCTACATTAAATAATTTCCAAATATTAGAACTAATAACAGTTGCATCTTGTGCAAAGTTATCATTCGTACCATATATGTTTGAAGGTCTAATAACCGTATAGTTTTTCCAACCATATTGAACTCTTAACGAATCCAATGTTAATTCACCCATTCTTTTTGTCCAACCTGGATGCCAATCTAAACGAGATGGTGTAGACGCCCAAGTTTCTTCTTGATTCCAAGTATCACCCTCATTCATTACATCTGCCGGCTTATAAACACCAACCGATGAAAGGTATACAAACCAATCTACTTTTGCATCAAATGATGCTTTAATCATATTGGTATTAAACATCAGCATTGGGAATAGGTAATCAGCAGGTTGTGTCGATGACCTTGCTGGCGAGCCTTTAACACCTGCGATGTGTAAAACTATATCTATTTTTTCATCTGCAAATAAACTTTCACAATGAGAAAGATATGTTAGGTCTGTTTTTACCAATTCCAATCTATCTTGATATTGTCCTTTTAGAAAGTTTAAGTTTTCACTAAATCTAAGGTCTACTGCGTATACTTTTGCAGCACCTTCTTCTAAACATTTTTTAACTGCTGGTAATCCTACCAAACCATTTGCTCCGGTTATAATAACCTTTTTTCCTTTAAATTCCATTTTATATTAGTTGTTTGTTTTCGTAATCAAATTTTATTTGTCCAAATATTTCATCAAAACATTCATATTTTTCAAACGTATATAAATGCTTTTGATTGTATAATAAAATATCAACAATTGAATAATACCAATTATGCATTTCTTCTATTGTCATATTTTTTAATTTAAGTAATTCTTTTTCTAAAAGTAATATTCTTTTTTTAGGGTCTCTCTCTAAGTCATAACTTTCATCTATAAATGGTTCAAACGTTTTAAATCCTAATTTTCTTAATTCTGCCAATGTTAAATAATCTCCAAATACTATAAATGGTTGTAAATTTGAAACTGGTTTAAATATTTTTTCTGAAAGAAATACATTTGGTCCAAAGAATGTTTCCGTTACTAAATGAAAATATGAATCCGAATACCAACTTTTTTTATTATTTTTAGAACCGAAATTTGATTTTTGCTCAATTGTTAATGTATTGGTATCTTCTTCGTATGGTAATAATTCTTCTAATTCAGATGTATATTTATTGATATTTTCATTGGTATCATTGTATATTTGTTGTATTGCACTTTTTAATCTATCTTTTGATGTTTTTTGAACAAATGTAAACATTCCTTCTTTTAACAAATTATATTTTAATGCAAAATATCCCATAATAGCTCTTTGTGATTTTTCCATAGTTCTATTTGGACAAATGAATTTATTTTTTCTTAATATATTTGGATTTAAATCTTCTTCCTTAAATAATTCACACATATATCCTAAATTACCTACACATGGAAATTCTTTTATTTGGTCTACATATCCTCTAATAAATAAATGTCCATTATATATTTTAACTTTACTTTTAGGATGTTTTTCATAATATTCTACAAATTTACTCCCACCTAAAAATATAATATTTGAACCATTTATTCCTAATTCATTTAATTGTATTTCAAATTTTCTAATATTATTTTCATCATATAATGGGTCATGTGTTATATTAATTAATATTTTAACTTTGCCTGATTTTAAATGATTTATTATATCAACAGGAATTATATCTTTAAAATAATATTCATATGATGTATCTCCTATTTTAAATTTATTTAAATCATTTAACCCACCCAAAGTTGCTTTAATTTCAATTGGGTAAATATAAGTAAATTCATCATCTAATATTTGATTTGATGAAATTATATTTGTTCTAAAATTTCTGCCAAAATAGTTTATTAATTCTGAATGTCCAAACTTTATAACTTTTTCTTCCGCATTATTTTGCAATGCTTCAAACCAATCAATTTTTAAATTTCGTTTTAGTGTATCTTGTATAAACTCACATATAGCAGGATGTGTTCCATTTCCATGCGGCTTACGTTCACCGCCCTCAATGTACCAATCCGTATATATTAATTTAAAATACGACCCATTTACCGCTTCCATAATGAGGATATTTTGATTTATAAGTGTAATGAATTACATCCGATGGAACTTCTCTTTTTGTATTCCAAGTAGCTTCCGTTGGTGTGTAGGTTGATACCGCATTATCTTCAACTACAAATACAATTGGTAAGTCAAAGTTTCTTGCATACTTGTGAACTTCGTAAAATATACCACTTTCAAATGACATATCACCTACGAACACAAATACTTTTTCATCACCACCTTTTTGTTTGATTCCCATTGCAACACCCAATGCTACCGAAAGAGTACCACCTACAATTGCAGATGAATAAAACTTTTCATCAATATTACAAAGAGTAATTGATTTTCCTTTAAGAATTTCTTCTTCAATCCAATCAATAGGAACTTCTTTTAATAATGCGTGATAGTGAGAACGCCATGTACTAAACACCCAATCCGAAGTTTTAATTCGTTTGAATATTTCAATTAGTTGTTCTTCGTTTCCGTTTGATAAATGAATTGGGCCTCGTATCTTTCCATCTTCCCAATGTTTTACTATTAAATTTTCAAAATCAATTAATGATTCTGCTGTGTGTTGAATATCTCTTAATATTGGATATTGTTCTAAATTTTGTATCATCTGTCTCTTTTTTGTAATATAGGGTTTGTTGTTGGCCATTCCATTTGATATTCCGGGTCATTCCATTTAACTACTCCTTGCTCATCCGCATCCACATAACCATCTTTGTAAAATAAGTTATAATGAAACATACAATCAGTTAATGCGTAATGTCCATTTGCAAAACCTGGTGGAACTAATACTTGATTTCTATCCTTTTCCGTTATCATAAATGATTCCCATTCTCCAAAGGTAGGACTATTTTTTCGCATATCCAAGACAATTAGGTAAATATCACCAACTGCCGCTTGAACTAATTTCCAAGTCTTATTATCATAATGCAATCCTCTTAATACACCTTTATATGATTTTGAGAATCTACCATGTATTTCATTTCCCTCACCAATTTTTGTCATAACAGGATGTTCACCTGAATGAAAGGTTGTAAATATTTCACCTCTATATTCCCTATAAATTGATGGAGTATATGTTGGTACTTCATAACCGAATTTTTTCGATGGAGTAATTTGAAACTCATCCCATTTATTACTCATACTATGTTTGATTTGCGTATCCTAAAGGAAAACCATTTCTAAATTCTGCTCCCATTTTTGGAACTATCATTTGATATCCTTGAATTAATTGTTTAATACCTTTATCCAAATCCCACTCTGGCATCCAACCAGTCGCTTCTATTTTAGCGTTTGATACGATATAATCTCTTTTATCAGGGTCCTCATAAAAGTCGTTGTATGATACCGCAAAATCCTTTACATGAGATTGTATCTTTTCTAACAATCCTTGCTTTGAAAGATTTGCAGAGCTTAATCCTACATTGAAAATTTCACCTTTATATGTTTCATAATTTTCTAACATAAAAAGAAATGCTGATGCAACATCTTCAACGTGAATAAAATTTCTTTTAAAATTCTTTTCAAATATTACTATGTATTTATCCGTAATTGCTTTATAAGTAAAATCATTTACCAATAAATCCGTTCTCATTCTCGGTGAAACTCCAAATACAGTTGCTAATCTAAATGTAATTGCTGATGTATTTGCTCTAAGAAAGTTTTCAGAATCACATTTAGTTTGCCCATAAACTGATATTGGTGCAATTGGTGATTCTTCAGTACATTCTCTTTGGCCTGTGCCTAATCCATATCCACTATTTGTATTTGGATATAAAATCTTTTTATCTTTTGCAAATTTTACAATATTGAATATTTGGTCAAAATTAATTTCTCTTGCTAACTTTGGGTCGGATGCGCAAGCAGGAAATCCTACGATTGCAGCTAATGGAATAATAACATCTGCTTCTTTACATAATGTTTGTAGTAATTCAACATTACGAACATCTCCGTAAATAAATTTAAATTTAGGATTTGATGTATATGATAATAGCGATGTTTGATTAAATAATAATTTATCTAATACAACAACTTCATGTCCAGCATTTAACATTTTACCAACAATGACTGAACCCAAATAACCTGCACCACCTGTGATGAATATTTTCATAACTTCTTTAAAAATAAATATTATGTTCTATATAAAATTGAGGATAGTTTCCACTAAAAGATATATCCCATACTTTATATCTATTGAAATGGTCAAAATCACACATAAAAGCAAAATTCTGCCTTAATGGATAATCATAATTTAATTTTCTTAAATCATTGAATACAATATGACTGTATTTATCTTTATAATTATCTACTATATCTTGTATATCTAATAATTCTAATCTTTTATTTAAAACAAAGCATAATTTATATTCAAAAGTACCATAACCTCTATGCTCTTCTGGTCCAATCATACTACCACATCCAAACCAATAAAAAGCGGCTTCATATGATTGCCTTTCATTATTTTCAAAATAAATTGTTCCTACTAATTTATTATTAATATAACAATCTATTTTTCTTTCTATAAAATTATCACAAATCATATTGTATTCATTGAATTCATTTAATTCAATATCATCTAATCCATAAAATATTTGTTTAACTTGTTGCTGACCATCTTCATCTTTAAACCAATATGTAAATACAACGTTTACATTTCCAAAATCATCTTTAAAAGCAGAAATACCAGAATGCATTCCGTTTCTAGCAAACATATATGCTTGCTCATTTTTTAATGTTTCAGGAAATAATTTTGCAGTTAAATGTACTGTAAAATCTTCTTCCATCCATCTATCAATTCTATCTGATACTGCGTATCTACTTTCTGGTAAAATGAAAAATATATTTTCTTTATTTACTAATAAACTCATAAACTTAAACTTTTATTGTTTTA
>Ga0208133_1000230_pt1 | contig 22703 bp, 17 predicted proteins | sample ColrivemetaGS535_FD_187595 | JGI IMG/M metagenome (GOLD analysis project Ga0208133, IMG submission 187595) | Estuarine microbial communities from the Columbia River estuary, USA - metaG S.535 (SPAdes) (version 2) | ecosystem: Environmental > Aquatic > Marine > Intertidal zone > Estuary | place... | reverse complement strand
CAAATGCAGATGCATTGCAAATAGGTAAGGTTGGATCTTATCAAGTAGTTGTACAAAAAGGTATGTATAATGATGGTGATGAAGTTATTTTCGCACCTGAAAAATCTATACTTAGTGGTGCTCTTAAAGGCGAATATGAAAAATATTTATCAGGTAAATCTAAGGATAGAGTAAAATCAATTAGATTGCGTGGTGAAATATCTTGTGGTATTATCATACCGCCACATCTTATTGATAATTTTGAATCTATTCAAGTTGGTGAAGATATTTCTGAAATGTTGGGTATTGTTAAATACGAACCACCTATTCCACAACAACTTTCAGGAAAGGTTAAAACATTTGATATGCCTTTTGTTGGTAGTCATGATTGTGAACACGCAAACATATATGTTAATGACTTAGTTGATGGTGAAAGAGTTATTATTTCTGAAAAGCTGCACGGCAGTCAAAATATTTTAGCATATGATATACTTAATGATAAAACATTGGTAAGTTCAAAAGGATTACTTAAAAGTGGTCTCGTAATTGAAGAAAGTGAAGAAAACACTTATTGGATTGCTTGTAGAAATGATAAATTGGTTGAAAAAATTAAAGCTAATTTTAAAGATGGTGTTGTCCAAATTTTTGGTGAAGTAATTCCTATTCAAGCTGGTTATAGTTATGGTCAAAATAAACCAACTGTAAGAATATTTGACATTCGTGTAAATAGTGTTTCAATACCTTATGACATGGTTCCTGATGATTTTAAACCACTTTGGGTTCCAATTGTATTTGATGGTGTGTTGAATCTTGATAAGAAAGAAGTTGTTATATATTCTGATCCTGAAAATGGAATACATAAAACAAAGTTTGAATATATGCTTCCTAAAGAAATTGTTGATCTTTGTAAGGGAAAAGAATTGGTTTCTGGGAAAGAACTTCATATTAGAGAAGGTGTTGTTTTAAGACCATATATTGATAGATATGCTAAAGATGGTACAAAACTTAGATTGAAAATTATAAATCCTGCTTATAAAGAAAGTGGTGAAGAATTTAACTAAAATAAAAAAGGGTGTCATAATGACTTCCTTTTTAGTTTCCATCTATTTTTTCTATAATATTATTCTTATATTTACGTAATAAAAATAAAAGCTATATGAAAATTGATATAAATAAAGTTAAGATTATACCCAATAATATTGGAAATTGGGGATTTTGTATTTTTGGTGAACCAGATACAGAACTTGAAAAATGGATTGAATGTTGGGGATTGAAATCAGAAATATCTGGTAAATTCACAAATATTTATCCAACTGATAGTTTCAACGTTTGTGAAGCTTTTGATAAACCAAACACATTTAAATATGTTGATGGATTTTCACCAAATCTAAATAAACATCTACATATTGGACACGTATCAAATCTTGTAATCGCTAATGCTTTACAACATATGGATATTGGTGAAAAATTTATAGCTATTTTAGGAGATACACTAAATGGTGTTGTGGCAAAAGATGATGCTTTAGTTGAATATGATAAAATATGTAAAACATTTGATTATAAAGTATCTGATAAATTTTTTGCATCTGATATGAAAATAAAAAATTCTAATCTTTTATCAGATGGTGTTGAGTCATATACAGGAACTAAAGTATTTGAAATTGGTGATGATGAAAAAATAGTTGGGATTAAAAATAATAGTAATACTACATATTTTTATCAAGATGTTGCTTTAGCCGAATATCTTGATTCAGAAACATTATATTTAACTGGTGTTGAACAATGTAATCATTTTAAAACACTTAGTAAACTATTTCCAAAAGTTAAACATATTGGTTTGGGATTGGTCAATCTTGGTGGTAAAAAAATGTCTTCATCAGAAGGTAACGTTATTATGCTAAATGATTTTATTGATTCTTTGATGGTTAAATTTGATAATAATATAAAATTGGTATATAATGTTATTGCGGGTTTTATATTAAAAAGCGCACCCGAAACAGCCAAAAATATTAATATGGATATCATAGATAATCCAAAACAATCTATGGGTTTATATTTATCATATACAATGGCACACATAAAAAGTTGTGGAGTTGAAACTTTTGATAAAAAAGAATATACATCTAAAAATTTACAATTTTGTGACTTGAAATCTAAGGTTTTGTTATCACCACAGATTTTATTTTCAGCATTGGTTGAACATTGTAAGATGATAAATAAGATGTATGAGACACATTATATAAAGAATAATGAAGAAAATATTTTAATATTTTCTGATTTAATATCAGATTTAAAATTGGGTATGGAAACACTTGGTATGTTTTCAATTGATAAAGTATAAGTCTAATAATAAAAATCCAACTAAAAAAATTAGTTGGATTTTTTTATAAAGGGATATTATTATATTTAATAAATATTAAAAAATAACATTAAATATGTCTAGACAACCAAAAAGTAAACAATCAAGGAATCAATCAACATCTAACGATGAAATGAATAGGGAACTTAATAGAGAACTTCAAGAATATCAGAATAGAGAAAGACCAAATAAGAAAAAGTTAACAAAGGAAGAATTTCAAAATTATAATATACAATTAACACCAAAACAAACAGAATTATATAAGGGTATAAGAAACAATACATTGACTATTTGTCATGGACCAAGTGGAACATCAAAAACTTATACTGCTTGTTATACTGCACTTTCTCTTTTAGCTGATGGTAAGATTGATAAAATAATATTGACTAAGCCATTGCAGACTTCTTGGGAAGATGTTGGTTATCTTAAGGGTAGTTTAGAAGAAAAGGTATCACCATTTATGAAAAGTTATTTTACTACATTTGAAAAAATTATGGGAAAGGTTAACTTTGAATGGTTTATGACAATTGGGGCTATACAAGTTGAAACACTTGCTTTTATGAGGGGTGCAAGTTATGATAGATCATTGTTGTTAATTGATGAAGTACAGAATTGTAATATGTCACAGATAATGTTGTGGGTCACAAGATTAGGGGAAGGATCAAAAGCTATGATGATGGGTGATGTTTCACAATATGATGTTAAAGCGAAAGATTCAAATTTTTTAGATTTTATAAGATTAATGGAAGGTGTGGATAATGTTTATAACTTTAGATTTGGAATTGAAGATATTGTAAGAAATAAGTTTCTTATTGATGTTGTTGAAAGGTATGAAAAATGGAAATATAAAAATTAATTAAAAATGGTCTACACTTGTAGACCATTTTTTTATATATAATATATTAAAAAATTATTAAAGAAATGTATACAAGAAATTCTGATACTGGTAAATGGTTTAATCAAAAAGATACACTTAAAAAGGACTATTATGATAGTTTAAAACAAGATTTAGATAAAGTTCGTTTATATTCTAAATGTCTTAGTGGTGCTACATATTTACCAATTAATAGTTTGGATAATATATATGATGTTTTAGATATTGATAAAGTAGGCTATTATGTTAGAGTTGGTGGTGGTGCAATTAATGCCCCTTTAAATGGACCGGCTTTGCCATTGAATGCTTCTAATTCAAATGAATTTTATAATAAATATTTAAAGGAAAATGCCTTTACATTAAAGAATTTATTTACACCAAATAAATTAATAGATGATCAATTAGATAATTATCTATATGTTGATGTTGCATCTATATCAGAATTAAATAATATTGGTCAAGTAGATACAAATCTAACAATAGATGGTATTAAATTATTAGAAGGTCATAGAGTTTTAATAAAAGATCAAAAATCAGAAGTTACATTAGCATCTAATGTTGATCCTGATGATTATTTCTTAAATTTTGAGCTAACTTCTAGTTATGATTTAGTCAGTGATAATGTAACCAGTAAAGTTTATAGTTTTTATAATAATCAGAATGGTGTTTATTTATATACAAATAATAAATTAGTTATAACAACTGATTTGGATTTATATGAAGATGCTTATAGATATTCAGTTTGTGTTAAAATGGGTGGTGTTAATAGAGAAAGGCAATTTCATTTAAAAAGATTGAATAATGGTTATTATCCATTGATATCTGAAGGTCAAAATGTTGAATTTGAAGAAAAGCATAATTGGATATTAAGAAATAGAGTTGATTATAATAATATTTATGATATAAATTATTATGATATAATAAACCATTCAACACAATCAGTCTATATAGAATTGGATTCAAGAACATATTCTATACCAAGTAGAACAATAGCAGTTGGTGAATTTGGTGTTATAATAAATAATCAAGATATAATATCATCATCTTCTACACATAGTAATTCTACTATTATAAGTAATAAATATAAAGTTAATATTAAATCAATTTATGAAGTTGAAAAATATTATTGGGTATGTGGTGATGAAGGAACATTATTAAGGATAAATAAGCATGACTTTTCTATAAAAAGAATTGAATTGAATGAAACAAGTAATCTAACTTCAATTTCTTTCTATGGTAATTTAAATGGTATTGTTGTTGGTAAATTTAACACAATATATTGGACAAATAATGGTGGTGATAGTTGGAATAAATTAGAATATCCTAATTTTGATATTTACTCATATAATAAAGTAACTCATATTGACTTTAGTAAAGCTTATATTGGTGGTGAAGCTGGTGTTTTTATAGAATTAAATTATTCAACTGGAGCTTGGATTGCTTATAAAAGAAAAGTTTCTAAGAAATTGGATTCTATTGATGAATATATTTTAGTTGAAGATATAAACGATATGTCCAAAACAGATTGGACTGTTTTAATAAGTTCGACTGCATCAAAGGATCAAGCAATTAATGATTTTGCTTATAATTTAGTTTATAACAATTCTTCTTATAATAGTTATGGAATTGAAATAGATATTGATAGTAAGTATTATGGTGATTCTGTATTTAATACATCACAGTTTTTTATTGCTTTAGAAATAATTGATTCAGATTCTAATATTGTTTATTCTAATCCATTATATGCAAATAATACGCCAATTCCATTATCATTCCAAACATATGATTTTTATAAATATATAGGTATTACTACACCAGGAACACAAGTATTTAAAGATTTGTTTACAACATCTTTGTCAATTGATGATAAGGGTAATTTAAAGAATACGACTTATACAATTAATGCTAAATTATTCTATAACTATTCAAATGGTGTTGTATTACCAAGTTATATTTATACTACATATTCTTATGATGTAAAAACTATTAATGGTAAAATTTTACTAATATCAACTAATAATGATAATATAATAACATATGATGTTAATAACATAATTTCAAATGAATCATTTATTTATTTTTCATCAACGCAGTCACACTCTGATATAAAAACAATATCAAGAAGACCAACTGATTCCAGTGTATATATTGGTGGTGATAAAATATATAGTGTTGATTTTTCTAATATTATTAATATTAATAATGGAATTAATGTATCAAGTGGAACAAGTTCAATAGTAAAAGATTTTTATATAAATAAATTATATTTAACTAATGATAATATTTATATAAGTGGTAATAACTCATTATTAAAAAGTGATGATTATATAAATTTAGATTTCAATGATTTGGATCCTTCTTTTAATGATAGTATAAAATCAAGATTTTTATTTTTGGATTATGATGTTGCATCAAAATTGAATTTCTTTACTGATGGTGGCGATTATAGATTGGCTAATTCTGTTACTTTTAGTTCAAGTAGTTTTACAAGCTCATTTGTAATAAAAAATATATCAGGTGAAAAAAATTGGTTAAATTACTACAAAGATGCTGAAAAGACATTTGCATATAACTCTTCTATATCTGATTCAGATAAAATAGAATTTTCAAGCACCTTTTCATCTACAGGTGGAGCAAGAACAGGAACATCTATTAACAGTTCTGAAATATCAATTAGTGTTTCAGATATACTTCCATTGGCACCAAATATTACTTCAAGTTCAGCTTCTAGATTTATTGAAGATATTCCTATATCTATGACGTTTTCTACTTCTTATAGGGCATTAATTAATAAATATTTAATTATATTTAAAACTAATCTACCAATTGATGAAGGTGATGTTATAAATTTAACTTCTGATGTTATTGATTGTAATTTAGTTGTAAATAGAATAGAAAGATATATTACTAATACTTTTGTAAGTAGTTTGGGCATCAGGCAATTATTTTGGCCTGTTGTTTTAGGTCCAGGTCAAGTATTATCAACATATGTATATTGTTATAGTGATTTTAATGATAATATAATAAGAAATCTTAAAAATTCTGGATTCACTATAAACAATCTAAATAAATTTAGTGATATTCCGAATCTATTGACTAATTATGAAATACATCCAATTTCTATTGGATATGATTTGGAATTAATTAATGGTGTTGTAACTGTATCACAAAGATTTAATAATAAAACTGCATATTATAATATGCAGTCTACAATAGAAGTTGGTGCCATATCTAAAGATATGGTATATGAAGAAAGCTTCTTAAATTTTGGTTATAGCCCAACATATAATTTATTGGATTATTTGGGTAAAATAAATCCTGTATATTTTACATCAAGTACAATATTCACGATATTGCCTGAATATTATGGTTTACCTGGTAATGGTGGAAATACATTTACACAAAGTAATGTTTATATTGATTTATCAGAAGGAGCACAAGTAGGAACATATAGTTGGTATAGAAGTGGAACAAATAAAGTTATATTTGGAAGTAATTATAAATTCCAATGGGATTCTTTGTTATTGAATACATTTATAGATTTGGATATGACATCAACAACATATGGTCAAGTAACAAATGAAAGAATGTTAATAACTAAAAAGTATTATGATTCATCAATAGATGGCTATGTTATGGAATTTCATAAAAAAATAGAAGTATCAAGTGGTATTCCTGTGAATAGTTTTGATGTGAATAGTTTTGCTTTTTTAAGTAGAAATAGATTATCTCAAATAAGTAGTGATTTGCAACTATTGAATAATATACAAAGAACATCAATAACAAAATCAATTCAATTATTAAATACGTTTACAAGTTTAGAAAATGAATTGAGTAGTAAATATCCAACTGATTCATATTTTAAAGTATTGGCATCTGACTATAATATAAGACAATTTATAAGTGGTATAATATACACTGATAATAATTATCAGATAGCTATGAATATTCTTAATTTAGATGAAGAAAAAACATATAAAATATTAAGCACATCACAACAAACTATAAACGGATTTACAAATAAACTAAAGATTGATATTGATGGGACACATGATTTAATTGAAGGTGATTTAATCTATGTTGAATTTAATGGTGGAACTAACTCATCACAAACATTAAATCCACAATATTTTGGTTTACAGACAGTTATTTATGCTTTGTCATCACCTGGAAATAGTTTTGTTGTAACATCAAATGATTTTGGTGTAAACTCTTTGATTCAAGACTTTGGTAAGATATCATTCTTGAAAAAAGATGCATTCTTTAATTATCAACCTATTGATATAATAGATTATGGTATTGATAAAAAAGTTACAAGATCAGTTGAAATATTGCCCGAAAATTATGATTTGGATGGTTCTAAATATAATTTAATAAATTTAGACTTGAAAAGATATAGATTCCAATTTGTAGATGGTTTATCATTGGAAGAAGTAGGTAATTTATACCCTTGGTTATTAGAAGCTGAAATATCAAATGCAATAATAGGAAAGGATATAAATGGTTTAGTTTGGTATTCTGGAACTTGGAAATGTGGTAGATGGTTTGGTGGAACTTGGTATTCAGGAACTTGGGTTAGTGGGGATTGGTATAATGGATTGTGGAATTCGTATAATACTATTTATAAAGTTATTGGTGTTAAAATAGATACATCATTTATTGATAATACTGTTTCTAAGTGGTTTGGTGGTAGATGGTTTGATGGAATTTGGAATGGTGGAACTTGGTATGATGGTAGAAGATATGATGGGGATTGGAACACTGGTAATTGGTATAATGGAATATGGAATGATGGTAATTGGAAAACTGGTAATTTCTATGGTGGTGTTTGGGTTTTAGGAAATTGGGAATCCGGTATATTAAATTGTGATTCTAAGCCATCTTATTGGTTGGATGGAACATTTAAAAGTGGTGACTTTGAAAATGGTATATGGTATAATGGACAATTTGGCAATGATAAGGGTTTATTATCAAGATTTGGTACTAAATCAACTAATAGTAGAACATCAACTTGGAATGGGGGCAAATGGATAAATGGTGAATTTCATTCATATATAAATATAGATAGTTCAACTGGAATACCTATTGTATCAGATATTCATAAATATTCAATTTGGAAAACTGGTATATGGTTAAAGGGTAATTTTTATGGTGGTATAGCTTATAATATTGACTTTAGAAGTGGTGTATGGCACGGTGGTATATTGGAAGAAATACAGATAATTGGTGTTGATGCTATATTACCTGCATCACAATCAACAAATTCAATAACTATTAATGGTATATTCAAATTTAACATTGGTGATGAAATATGGGTTATTGATGATTATACAGGTGGTGCATTTTCATACTTAGGTAATAATGAAAATCCAATGAAATATAGAATAAATGAAATTTTAGAATTAGAAGATAGTACAAAACTATATTTAAATTATAACTTATCAAGTTTGGGAGTTCCTGCTTCAATAGCAACAGCAAGTTATTCTGATGTTGAAACTGGATTAAGAATAGTTAGTTATTTCAAGGATTCCAATTGGAAGAGTGGTTTATGGACAAATGGTATATTTGAAGGTGGTCAATATGATTCTGGTATATGGTATAATGGTGTATTCAATGGAAATTGGGGAAATTAATATTTGATTTTTAATATATAAAAATATGAAATATTTGAAATTATTTGAAAACTTTGATCAATCAGAAATTGACAAGATTTGCAAGAAATATAAAATTAAAAAATATATAATAAATCCTGATGGATCTATTGATGTTGATGATGATGTTGATTTATCTTATAGGGAGTTAACTAAACTACCACTTAAATTTAATAGAGTTAATGGTAATTTTTCTTGTAATAATAATCAATTAACTAGTTTAGAAGGGTGCCCTAAAGAAGTTTGTGGTTCTTTTGGTTGTTCTGATAATAAATTAACCAATTTAATAGGATGTCCAAATTATGTTGTTGGTCCTTTTTCTTCTTTTTATTGTTATAGAAATAATTTAACCAGTTTAGAAGGGTGTCCTAGTGATGTTGTTGGTAGTTTTTTATATTCTTCTAATCCAATAAGCACTATCATAGATTTATTTAAATTTAATGTTAAAATTTATTTGGAATATCAAGAAACATATAATTTTGTTAGAAAGGATTGTAAAATTGTTAAACACTTATTGGAAGAAGCATTAAAAGATTTTAATGAATATTATAATAGATCAGTTGAATTACCGGAAAAAATAAAAGGATATACTTATATATGAAATATTTGAAATTATTTGAAAATTTTGATTCATCAGAAATCGATAATATTTGTAACCACTATAATATTAGAAACTATACCATAAATTCTGATGGAACTATTGATGTTGATGGAAGTGTTAATTTTAGTAATAAAAAATTAAGAAAAATCCCCTTGAAATTCAATAAAGTTAGTGGAAGTTTTTATTGTTATGAAAATGAATTAACCAGTTTAGAAGGGTGTCCAAATTATGTTGGTAGTGTTTTTAGTTGTGGATTTAATGAATTAACTAGTTTAGATGGATGTCCAAAAGAAGTTGGTGAACGTATTTTTTTTAATGGTAATCCAATATCACGAATAGTGTATTTATTTGATGGGGTTAGGATTTATTTAGAATATCAAGAAACATATAATTTTTTAAGAAAAGATTGTAAAATAGTTAAACACTTATTAGAAGAAGCCATAAAAGATTTTAATGAATATTATAATAAACAGGTAGAATTACCAAAAGAAATAGAAGGATATACTTATATATGAAAAATGTAAAAAAATATTTAAGCTTTGTAAATGAAGATTTAAAAGATGATATATCATCTAAATTAAAACCCGAATACAAAGATTTAAAAGATGAAATTATTGATAAAATAATAAAATCATTAAATAGCGATGATATAGACGTATTTAATGATTTTATTGAAGCTTTTATAAGAGATTCTGATAAAAATAAAATAGAAGGATTGATTAATGATTCAGATGTATATGAATTCTATTTAAGTTATAGAAATGATATTGATTCATTATTATCAAAAATAAATTTTTATGATGAAGTTCCTTCTGAAATAAATTGTTTTAGCTTATATGATTATATAATAAAAGGAACAATGAAAGCTATTGAAGATATTGTTATTAACATTAAAGATGAATCAAAATAGAAATTTATATACGTCAATATGTAAATGAAAATGGTTTATGAATGTAAATCCAATGACTAATACATTAATAAAACACATAATAAAAAATTGTATAAATTTAAATGGTGTGTTATTTCTAATGAAATTCATTAAAAAATTAATACTTATTAGTGATAGAAATATCAACCAACTGTTTGTTATTAATCCCAATATCATCCAAGCAAAAGTTATTACCATTGAATTTGAATAGTTTTGAACTAATTTAAAATCATTTTCTGGTAAATCATCTTTAGATACTATTTTCTTAGTTACTTTATTGAATGAAATTGACCATTCAATTAAGCTTGATAATTTTCTACTATTTAATAAATTATTTAAATTCATAATAAAGACAAGTAGTCCGATAAAATAAAATATGTGTCCTATAAAAACCATTGATTTAATATATTTTTATATTATATCAATGGTTTTTTAAATGTTTAGTAAATGAAATGGTTATAATTTAATATATAAGTAAATTATATTTTTTTAAATACTATGGCAGTAACACCCACATATAAAAGATTAAAAACTAACGGAACATCATTTTATGCTTTTCCTGGTGCAGCAGAAGATATATCGGCTGCTTATCAAAATCAAAATTATAAAATGTATTTTTCTAAATACATTTTATTGAATCTACCTAAGCAAAATTTATCAGCTGGAACTAATAGTAATCCTATTTATTGGGATTTTGAAAATGGATTTGAAAGATCAGCATTTTCAACACCACCAACATCATATCAAGATCAATTAGTTGAATCTTTAAGGAATTATGTTGCTAATTATGAAGTGACATTAAAAGATTCAAAGATAAATAACACAGAATATTACTATGATAATACTGTTCTATCAACACCAACTGAAAAAATATTTTGGAAATGGTGTAAAAGGCTAAATCTTATTGATTTTGAACCAGCTAATGATGGCGATGAATACTTTGGAAATCTACAAGAATTTGAAAGAAATAATCTAACAGATGATGAATATTTTCAAGAAATTTTGTGGAGAGAACGTGAAGTTATAAGTTGGGAAACTGCTGAATTTTCAGAAAGTGCTGTGTCTGGATATTTAACTAATTTGCAAATTGAATTTGAAGGAACTACTAATTTTAAAATTGGTGATATTATAGAATTAAATGATTTATCTGAAAATACTTTAGTATCTATATTTGGTGCTTCTGGAAAAAGAATGAAAGTGGTGTATATAATCCCTGCTACTGTAACAGAAGGACAAAAAATAGTAACTGATTTCGATACTTATACATATGGTGTTTTAACTGAAACAACAGGAACTGCTAAATTGGTATATCACAGATTGGTTAGATATATTGGTGAAGTAAATGGTATAAATAATGTAAATGAAGCTAATAAATCATATACAGAAGTATATGCACATATACCCGACCATACTGGACAAACACCTGATGTTTTATTTAGAACAATGGTCGATAGTAATTATAAGCCAAATTTAACATATCCTATATTACCATCTCAATATCAACCTGAAATAATAGGTGCTGCAATAAATGGGGTTTTAAATTTTAGTAGTCCAATAGTTAGTAATCCAAGTAACTATCCGGGTGGATATTATGGGCAATTTGATACTGTTGATTTTACATATGAAACTTCTTCTGGTGATTCATTGAGAAGAAGTGGTGATTATTATGGGATAAGTGGTGATATAAATGTACCAATTGTTGATAGTTCAACAATTGATGGTATATCAATTGATTTTGATACTAATCACTATGTTAAAATGAATATAACTGGTCGTGAAATAACTAATTTTGATCAATTTAATGCTTTAACTGTTAATAATGAACCACCTGCTGATTTTGATTTTAATGCTATTTTATGGTATTATACAGTTGAAGATTTAACTGGTAATTCATTTACTAATTTATATGGTATATCATTTGTTGATAATCCCGATAACAATCCAATTGAATCAGAGGTATCTTTGAGAATACCTACATTTAAAAAATTGGCAGCAAATGATTTACAGGATGGTATTTCATATGCATTTTCACTTAATTTAAATTTCAATATTATTAATGAAAACCCACAAGATGCATATAATCCACAAGCAATAAATTCATTGTTTAGTTTTAATTTGTTTAATGAAGCTATGAGAAGATTAGCTAATGTTAATGATTCATATTTAAATATAATTGCTGAACAAAATGATTTACAATCAGAATTATATAATATAAAACAGTTATTATATACACAAGTTGATTTCCGTTCAATAAATGCTAAGATAGCAAATATGGAATTATTATTGAGAATGTATTCTACAAATCAAATAGTAAATTCCGAAACAATTGTGGTTGATTTGGATAATACTTATAGTCCGCCTAGATTAACACTTAGAAATGTTGAAACTTCATATAATATAATTTATAATATATTGACTACTGATCTTTATAATGTAAGTGATGCTATACCATATATAACAAGTGTTCCTGAAAATAAAAATTTCCTTATAAATATAACTAATAATGATACTAATAACATAACTTTACCAAACAGCAATAAATTGATAATTGTTATTGATAGGGATTTAGATTTTAAACAAAGTGTTGATATTATAATTGATGCGGATTTGGATGCAACTGAAAATAAACAATTAGAAATTTATATAAAATATAGATTAGGTGTTCAAAATAATGTTCCTGTTGAAACAAAAATATTAGATACTATTGAATTACCAATATATTATAATAGTGTTACTCAATTATCAAATTCTGCAAATAATTGGAAGAGTATTAATTTTGAAGTAGATTTAAATAAATCATTGCAGTTAAATACTGGTGGTATTTTAGAAGTTCCTATTGTTGGTAATTATAATTTAGTAAATAATTCATTTAAAATAGGTGATTCTTTATTATTGGAAGACTTTACAATTGGAACAATAAGTCAAATAGATTTTTCCGGACAATATAAAATTAATTCAATTGGTTTAACTAATTCATATATTTATTTAGATGTTAACAACAATAAAACATTAATGAATTATGGAAGTAGTGCAAGTAATATTGTTCAAGGTGGATTACCTTTGCCTTTTAATTCAACAACATATACTTATTTATTGTCTAATAAGCCTTATTTGGATTTGAATAAAGGATATAAATATAGAATAACAAGAATATCAGATTCTGATGAATCTTCAATTGATGAAAGATATTTAATAGAAAAATTAGATAAATAATGAAATACACAAAGCTTTTTGATAATTTTGATAAAAAAAACATTCCAAATAGTATATTGATACTTGATGGTACATCATCAAGTGGAAAAAGCTATATTTCTAAGCCATTGGTAAAAAATGGTTGGTGTGTTATATCTGTTGATTCTTTTTATAATGTATTATTTCCTGATTCTTTTGCAACTGAAAAATATAATGATGGATCTACTATAACTGATATTTATGGAAAAATATGGCACACTACAAATGATGAACATGCTTTATATAATAATGTGCATAATGAAGACCCATTTTCTGATTCAAGTGCAATAAGATATCCAAAGAATATGTTTGATAGTGTTCAATATTATATGATGAAAGAAATAAAGGAATGTAAAATATGGGAAAATAGCTATTTGGATGATGATGGTAATAGGGTAGGTAGAAATCCAAAATGTGTGGATGTTGTTATAGATGATATAGAACCTGGTTGTGCTTTATATAGCAAATATTTTGAATTACCTGAGTGTGATATAGTTTTATTATATGCACCATTAGATGATTTAAAAAGAAATTTGATAAGTAGATCAAAATATGATATGCGTGGGGCTAATGTCTTTTTGGAAGATTTTGTTGAAAGATATGAATTAAGTGAAAATAGAAAAGATACAATTGATGATAAAAGTTGGTCAAAACAAGAAATAATAGATTTATTGGATGATGATGAATTACATAAATCTTTATTTGAAGGAAAATTTAATATTGATAAGTTTTTAGAATTAATGAATTTAGAAGATGATGTCACTTATTGGGTTAAATTAAAAAGTGAAATAGAAAAGGAATTTGATTATAAGAAAATAATAAACACAAGAAATAAAACTGCAAAAGAAATTTATGAAGAAGTTTTAAGTGTATTATAAAAAGAAAAATATATTTTCTAATACCATATCTGTGTCTAAAAGCAGTGCCAATTTCCCATTTCTTTTGAATATTGAAAAACTTCGGTTCTATTATGTACAAAGTTAGCCCAAGGTTTTTCTATTAATTTACCAAGAATATCTTTTAAAATATCTTTAATAATTTCTTTAGTTTCATCAGTTGACCTCGTATCAACTATGCACCAATTATCTATTATTCCTTTTTTACACTATTTAAACATCTTTCTATTATATGAAATTCGTTTTTTACAATCATTGATAAGCAGATTATAATACAAAAGAAGATGAACTTGAAAAAATAGGGTCAGTAAGTAAAGTTGCCCAGTTATCAGTATTTGAAAGTGTTCCCTTATAAGAATATATCTTTTTTCCACCAGACGAGTTTATGTCGGTTGCATTAACGAATCCCAAATCTTGTGTTGCGCTTGGACTCAAATTAAGTAATGCTTTGCTACCTGGTGATGTTGACCTCAATAAAACCCTAGATGCAGAAGTCGCAACTGTACAAGAAATTGATGTATTTACTGTGTTTGTTTGTGTTGAAACTAATTGATGGGTCAATCCTTTGGCTGACAGGCTCAGAGTACCTACAAATGTAATACCTATTAAGTTAGCGGAAGCTACGTTAACAGTAAGGTTACCAGGAAAGTCATACTCAATCTTAGTCTTAAGGGTTATTGTTGTCCATGTTACTTCAGTTCTTGGAATTTCATTTCCTGTTTCATCGTATTGGTTTGTTCTGTGATGATTTGTAACTTATTCTTGTTCTAAAATTGTAAATGTTGTCATAATAATATTAAATTAATGTACACGATATTGAAACTACAGCTTTTTGAACTCCACTACAAGAGTCAACATTGAAGCGAACAATATCACCTTCTGATATTGTTGTAGTCCAAGTACTTAAAGACAGATCTTGATTTTTATTTTGTGAAGATAGTGTAGGTTTTTCAGTGCCAGTAATGCTATCAACACCCGTCGGCGGATAGTTTATATATGTATTCTTCCATACATCTATGACAATATCACCAGTTTGTTGACTGATAATGCTCCAAGAATTTATAGTCATATTATATGGAATTATTAAATCGGCCTTTATCCCAGTACTAATATCTGATGCACCGCCATCAAGCGATATACCAAATGTTTTAATACTTGACCCAGGGCCAGTAGCACCTGTTGCACCAGTAGCACCTATTAATCCATCAGCTCCTGTTGCACCTATTAACCCATCAGCTCCTGTTGCACCAGTAGGTCCGATAGGTCCACCAGGAGGCCCAGTAGGACCTGTTGCACCTATTAACCCATCAGCTCCTGTTGCACCAGTAGCACCTATTAACCCATCAGCACCAGTAGCACCTATTAACCCATCAGCTCCTGTTGCGCCAACTAATCCAGTAGCACCAGTAGCACCTATTAACCCATCAGCTCCTGTTGCACCAACTAATCCAGTAGCACCAGTAGCACCTATTAACCCATCAGCTCCTGTTGCACCTATTAACCCATCAGCTCCTGTTGCACCAACTAATCCAGTAGCACCTGTTGCACCTGTTACACCTATTAATCCATCAGCTCCTGTTGCACCTATTAATCCAGTAGCACCAGTAGCACCAGTAACACCAACAATATTTGTTAAATATGAACCATCGCCATATAAATAACTTGCACTTATTCCTGTTACAGAAAGTGTCCCACTTATTGTCGAATTTCCATTTGATATAAATCCGTTTTTTATTATTAATTCATTTGCCATAAATTATATATTATTTTTAGAATATTATATTTGTTGTCCATGCTGTTCCTGATAAAATATTTAAAATTTCGTCATATGTATATGGACCTTCTTTTGTAGATAATAAATCCACACAAGATGGTGTTTCCCCATCCCATTTAATAAATGTTTTTGTTTCATCAGTTGATTTTCTTAGTGTTTCTATTGATGTTTCTAAAACACAATTAAAGTCAATTAAATTTAATTCTGTTGTATTTATTATTAAAAATTTTCTGTTTTCGTAATGCATAATTTTATTTATTTTTAACTTAATCCAAATCTTGATTTTATTGTGTTATAATTTATTAAAACCTCAGAGTCAGTTAAGTGTCTATTGTAATACTTGAAGCCATAAACACTTATTGAAGAATAATTTGATGCAACAACACCAAATCGACCAATTGCAATCTCACCATTTGGTGTTGTTGCTTGAGAACTACCGGTATTTTTTAGAACTCCATTTATATATATTTTCTTACCATCAGGTGCATTTGAACAAGTTATAACATAGTATTGACTAGTTGAAGCAGTAATACTACTATTTATTGTGGTTCCGTTTATTGAAAATAAAAAACTTCCACCATTTAATCCCATCCAAAAATTAACTGAGCTAAGTGCGCCATTATATTTACCAATATAAACTTGTGTTCCTGAAACAGAATTTGGTTTAATAATCAATTCAAATGTATAATAGGTGTCGTTTGTTGTATAATTTGTACCTACATAATCATTTATACCATCTAATGATATACCAAATATTCGACCTGTATCAACTAATGTTGGTGAGTTGTATAAGTTTGAGTTTATATTATTTTTACTTATATCATACCAAATATTTCCTGTTTTTGGATATGATATAGTTCTAAATGAATCCAATAATATTACTAGTCCATTTTTAACAATTCCACCATAATAAAAAACACTTCCTGCCATTATATTTTTTTAATTTTTAAATTATAATCCATATATATCTTTTAGAGCATTATAATTTGATGTTATTTGGTCAAAACTAAGAGCTTTGTTATATATTGAAAGAAGGCTTATATTCACATTGCTATATTGTGCAAATTGTACTGGATCAAATGTTGCCAAATAATAATAATTTAATCCATTTGCCCAATTTGTAACCAATGCCCAATTAGCATTTGCGTGTGTTGCTGTCATTTCAGTTAAATTGTAATACATCTTAGCAGAAACACCTTGTTTAAAAACTACAGTAAACATATATGTTTGATTACTGTTTAGTTGTGCTGTACCTCTATAATCAACAGTTCGTCCATTAACATCGCTTTGTATAAATAATCTCATACTACGTGTCCATAGAGTAGTTAATGTGCCTAGCTCAATAACAAATCCACGAAGTGGATTTGGATATTTTGAAAAAAGTGCTATTCTGGAATTCATATTAGGTACTTTGGCAACACATATAACTGTTATTTCAGTTGTTATTTCTGATGTGAGATATGAATCTATTCTTAAATTATCATTTGTTCCATCAAAAGTAAAAGAACTATTTGGGCCAAGATATGTATATGTTGGAGAATTTACTAAAATAGCATTTTTTGAAAATCCACTAATATCCTTAATTACTGTTGTGTTTCTTGGGTGATAATATGAATTTGGTGATCCAAAGTTATAATATAAAATTAGATCTTTTTTAATAATATTTGGTCCACGCCAATTGCCAATTTTACTCATAGTCCGAATCTTGATTTTGTTGTATTATAATTTTGTGTAATTTCGGCCTGTGATAAGCTTTTATTATATAGCGAGCAATTATGTAAAACACCATTATAATAATAAGCAACACCTATATTTGCACGCCCAATAGAAATTGAAGCTGATGATAAATTTGGTGTATAATTAGTAGAAACTTTTAATATACCATCTACATATAAAGAAGCTATTCCATTTGTACCACCTTGGAAAGTTAATGTAATATAATGTGGTCCTGTGTTTTGTAATATACCACTTCCATAATTGACACCATAAAATCCACCACCAATTGTATTTGAAGTTCCTGATTGTGCAGTTTGGACATATCCTATATAAGCAGCTTGTGATGTTGCTGCTGTTCCTATATAAATAGCAATTCCATAATTTGAATGTGTTTTTACATCTAAAAATGCACATAATGAAAATGCACTTGATCCTAATATTGGATTACTGTTATTAAATGATATATATTGATTAATTCCATTGAGACTTATTCCACCATAATAATTATTTGTGAATGTTGGTGAATTGATAAGTGTTCCATTATAGTCATTTTTAGACAAATCATATAAGTTTGTTCCTGAACCTACATATGACCTATAATTACTTGAATCTAAATGAAAAACTAATCCATCTGTTACTATTTTTGGTGAAAAATTAAATGCCATATTATATACTTCTAATTATTGTTTTTATTGTCCAATTTGATGTTGATGATGATGCTATTAATAAAGCATTGCTACCTGATATACCAACCGAAAAAGTAACACCTGTTGTTCCTATATCAGTTGTTGCTAACTCTGCAAAACTTACTGTATTTCCTGACCATACTGACATAATACTACCTGCTCTTGCATTAGAACCACTTGTTAGAGTATATTCAAAAAATGCACCGGTATATAAGGACGTTGGTATAGAATATATTGTATTTGATCCTGTTATTGTTATTACTTTTATTGATGTGTTTAATGATGGTGCTGCATAATCACCCATTAAAATAGTATTATCAGAAAAAACCTCTAATATTGGTAGACCTGATATATCATTAACAGAAAATAATGAACCGGTTAATCCATCTGTTACATTAAAAAGTTCACCACTTACTCCACTTACTGTAAATATTGTGCTACTTGTTCCGGAACTATATAAAGATAAAGTATTAGATGCTGTGCTTGATATGTAAGTATTAGATGCTGTTAATGTATTCAATACAGTACTACCAGTCACAGATAAATTATTGCTAATAGTAACACCACCTGTAAATATTCTAGTGTTACTTATTGTAGTTGACATTCTTATTATATCAGAAACTATTTCTAATGAATCTGAATTGACATTTACACTATATGAACCACTGCTAAAAGTTAATCCATTCCCCGCCGAAGTTGGATTAATTGACATAACACCAGCCGAAGATGTTAAACCAGATCCTGCGAATTGTGATGCAACAGTAGTATAATTTACTGCAATGAAATCTGAACTTATTGTTATACCAGCACTTGCACCGATATTTAATACACCACTTGAATATGTTAAACCATTTCCAGCGAGTAGTGGATTTAATGATAATGTTATAAAACCTGCTGTCCCACCACCTGTTAGTCCTGCACCTGCTGTAATGCCTATAACAGTGTTATTTAATACATAATTTGATACTTTTTCTGATGACCAAATCCCATATGAACTTGTTACCCCATCACTAAATGTATAACCAGATGAAATAATAGAATTTGTTCCAAATATTAATATCTGCGATTGTGTAAATGTATTATTATTAGTTCCACCTTTATCTATTGCTAATATACCATCTATTTGTTTGATGTTTATTTTACCGATTGACATTAACCTTTAAATTAATTTATTATGTATATATAAAAAAATATATCTTATGTTATATTAAAAATTTAATATATATAATATGAAAAGATTGAAAAAATATAACAGATTTATTCTAGAATCATCATCCAATGATTTTGATACTATTGGTGAATATATTGAAAAATTAGCAGAAGATAATGAATATGCTTTAAATATAATTTCACAATATACAAAAGATATCCATTCAAATATTAGATTAGCAAATGCTATAAATTTATTGGATGAATTTACACAAAATCTAATAATAGATTTAATACTAAAAGATAAAAAAGGTGAAGAACCAGGTGAAGCTGAAATAACAACACATACAGATATTGATTTGTTGGAATCAAATGAAATCGGTGGTAAAAACCTATTCAAATGCTTTTTGAAAATAATAACTGCATTAGGATTCAAAAATATAAAACCAAATTGGGAAGTAACACCTGATATATTTTTAATGTATTTTAATACAGATTTTGTTGATTATAATACACTAAAATCTGTTTCAATTAGATATAAATACTTTGATGATATAATTAATTCATCAAAAGATGGTAATAAATATAGATTATATTATGGTATAAGAAATGATATGTTTTTTGAATATGGTTTGCAAATAGATGATTTAGCAATTAAATATGGACAATTTAAAATAACAAAAAGTATTATTAATTATTTAGCACAATTAACTTCACCATCATCAATTAGTCTAAGGATGTTATTTAACGATATTGATTATGATAAATTAAACTTATTTTCTAAAATTAAAAAAGAAATGTTAAGTTTTAATCCCGGTTATACAGAAAAAAAATCATTACCAATAATAACAGATAATATAATAACTTTTGCGTATTATGGAATTGGTAAATGGGATAATGGTGTAATGGATATTGGAGAAGTTGAGAATGTAAAAACTAATTTTAGAAATTATATTTTGAAATTTAAATGGTCAGAAAAAGTACAATATAGTATAACAACAAGTGAGTTTTGGTTAAAAATAAATATAAAAGTAAAATAAAAAAAGACAACCTAATTTTTTAGGTTGTCTTTTTTTATTATCTCATCAATCTTGTTATGGTTTCAACCATAGTATCTATTTTATCTTGTGGTAATTCAGCACTTTTTGCCCAATTTAAACATTCAGTTTTAATGTGTTCTTCAATCTTCTTAAAGCTTGGTATGTTTTCAACACCATTATATAGATATTCAAATATCTCTGCTTGTGCATGTTGTGCAGCAACTTTTAAAATTAAATAATTTCTATTTGATAAGTCTGCTTTATAATGTATTAATAAATCCAATACTTCTTTATTATCTTGTGCAACAGCAAGTCTAACAGGTAATCCTCTATCAAAATTAGGATCCATACCTGCTTTTAATACATATTCAACACCTTCAATATCACCCATTATATTTTTAAACACTTCACTTGTCAATTCACAATGGTATGAAACTAATAATTTTATCATATCCATAGTTTTAGCAAATTTAATAGGATTATTTAAACTTGGCATTGCACCTTTTTCTAATAAATATTTAGTTTTTTCTAAATCACTTTCTCTAACAGAATTTTCCAAAACTTTTCCTTTGGCTGCATTTGGATTTGCACCTAACTCCAAAAGTTCTTTTATCTTATCTAATGATAAGTTATCTTTAATAATTTCTTTACTGGCTGCAATTTTTTTCTTTTTGGCTTCAACTTCTGGTTTTGTCATACCTGGCATTATTTCCATTGGTGATTTGACACCTTTTGGTAAATCAAGCTTAAGTGAATTCATATGATTAACAATACCACTTATAAAGTTGTCATCATTTTTAAGATGACAAGCAGTTACTTTATTATTTTCACCTATTGTAATACCAATTACTGATTTATTATCAGTTTGATCCAAATTAAAATTATAAATATAATATTGTTTATTAAAATCACCTAAATAATGAGTCCAATGTCCAAAATGTATAATGCAGTGTTTGGTATGTGAGTTTAATTCTTTATTTGCTTGATATGACCTAACTTCAATAATTAATATACCATTTTCGTTATACTTTATTTCTGTTCCATTTAATTCACCATATTTTTGATTCACTTTATCAAGTGAAACTAAAAATTTTTTAAACGATGCATTATTAGCAGATTTTATAGCATATTGTGCAGATATAATTAAGTCACCAAATGTTTTATAGTCTTTTAATTTTTCAAAGAAGTTACGAGTTAATATTTTATTTGCTTTTGGATCTTTTACACCATCTTCTGAACCCATTAAGTCAAATCCAAGAGCTATTGCGTCAACCAATTTCTTTTGGTCTTCAGTTAATCTTGTAAACCATGATTTTTGTTCTGATGGTAATTCATTTATCCATTTTTTTGTTATTTTACTTGTCTTTAATTTTTCTAAATCATCACATAAGCGTTCATAAGAACTTCTTATCGGTCTACCTTCATCTGTTGCTGATTTTACTTCTTCTTCGATTGCTGCTTTACTGCAATACCTATCAACTGGCATAGGTAGTTCACCGATTGATTGTCTATATTCCTTTAAAATATTTAAAAGTCTACTTAGTTCATCAATTCTATCGGATTTATCTAAATATTCCAAATCTTCATAGAAAAATTTAGTAAATACATAAGTATAACCAGACATATCTTTTGCAAGTTTAACAATTTCAAGAAAATCTCTATCTTGTTCAGCAGCTTTTACTTCTTGTGGAGTTAATCCAACTGGTTCTTCTGAATCGCCCATTCTATCTTTTTTTATCTTCAAAGCTCTATTTTTCAAGAATGTTTTGGCTTGGGCTATATTTTCATTAATTAATTCATTTGAATATTTTTCATTAAC
>Ga0208133_1000229_pt1 | contig 22784 bp, 18 predicted proteins | sample ColrivemetaGS535_FD_187595 | JGI IMG/M metagenome (GOLD analysis project Ga0208133, IMG submission 187595) | Estuarine microbial communities from the Columbia River estuary, USA - metaG S.535 (SPAdes) (version 2) | ecosystem: Environmental > Aquatic > Marine > Intertidal zone > Estuary | place... | reverse complement strand
GAACACGGTGGGTTTTACTTCTCATCTCATCTAAAAATAACTGATCCAAATACTAAAGAAGTATTGGTTCAAACAAGAGGCGATAACTAATGTCAGTAATAACACTATCATATAAAGTAGAGGGTTTTTTAAAGATTTATGACCCTAATAGCGGAGAAGTTTTAGTAGATAAGCATAATGCTATTAATTACGAAAACATGAGTGAGGCCATTGCTGATACATTAAGCAGTCGTGGATACGGAGAGATTTATCAGATGGCATTTGGGAACGGTGGTGCAAGCGTAGATGAAACAGGTGTAATCACATATCTACCCCCAAATACAACTGGTCAAAATGCTGCCCTATACAATCAAACTTACGCTAAAATTGTAGATGATACTAGCGTTTTTAATCTAGACCCTACACGTAATAAAATGACAGTTTCTCACACCACTGGTCGTGTGTATACTGATATTTTAGTTCAATGTTTACTAGATTACGGTGAGCCTGCAGGACAAAATGCTTTTGACAATAGTACGCAAACAGATTCAGCTTATGTATTTGATGAATTGGGTCTATTAGCAAATTACGGAACAGATAGTGACGGGAATGTTCTTACAAGATTGTTAACTCATGTGATTTTTCACCCAGTACAAAAGAGTTTGAATAGACAAATTCAAATAGATTATACGGTCAGAATTCAAAGTTTGACTAATCTAGTGACAATTTAAGATAAATAACAGAATATCGGGATAATTTAATATGGCATATACGATTGTAAAAAGTGATGGTACAGTACTAACAACCATTGCCGACGGCACTATAAACACAACCAGTACTTCATTGGGTTTACCGGGCAGGAATTATGCTGGTTACGGTCAATCACTTGATACCAACTTTGTTCATGCAATAGAAAACTTTTCAGACTCAACTCCTCCTGCAAACCCATTACGTGGTCAATTATGGTATAATACAAATTCTAGTACCTTGTGTGTATGCCCTGCTGATGGAACAGTGTCAGCTAGTTCTTGGATTACATTAGCACAATCGGGTGGTTCGGGTACAACAACATTTGGTTCAGTAACTGTTACTGGAAATTTACAAGCAAATAATATTCAAGCAGTAAACAATTCAAATGCTGATACAATTACAACTAGATTATTAACAGTTACCGCTAATGCTTCTATATTAACAGCAAATGTTACGACCGGTAATATTATTACATTAAACACAGCAGTTATTACAACTGGATCTGCTAGCACAACCGGGGCAATTACTGGCACATGGACATTATCAGGTGGTTCAGGTGGCACATCAAATGCTTTTATAGTTACGGGTGGTGTCATTAATGCCGTTAACGGTATTAAAACAAACAATTACTATTATGCTAATGGAGACCCATTCAATCCTACAGGTACTTATAATAATGCTAATGTATTTGACTACTTGACTGGTTCAAATTCAGTAGCACAATTTACAGGTAATATTGCCCCTACTAAGATTACAACAAGTAATATTGCAGGTGGCGGAACAATTTTTGGTGTTTGGACATTAGGCACCAGCGCAAGATTAAATGCTACATATGCTGACTTGGCCGAACGTTTTGAATCAGATAGTCCATATGATGCTGGTACTGTCGTAGAGTTAGGCGGAGAAGCTGAAATCACTGCAGTGGTACATGAATTAAGTGAAGATGTATTTGGCGTAGTATCAAACACTGCGGCTTATCTAATGAATGCAGGTGCAGGCAATGATGATACTCATCCTGCAGTTGCAGTAGGTGGTAGGATACATGTTAAAGTCACTGGTAAAGTTTGTAAAGGTGATAGATTAGTTTCTGCTGGTAACGGTATAGCCCGTGCAGCTAAAGTAGGTGAGGCAACAGCATTTAATGTAATTGGTCGTGCGTTAACTAATAAAACTACTGACAATGTTGGTACAGTAGAAGCATTTGTTTCAATTAAAGGATAAAAGATGAGTTACGCACAATTTGGAACAATTCAAGCCGGTGATTACAATGCTCTAGTAGGTGCGGCTACAGGAGGTACTGCTAATGTATTAAACACAGTATGGTCTACTGGAAGTGGTTTTGCCGGATATGGACAAACTGCCGAAGCAAACGTAGCAGTAGGAGACACTGTAACTGCCGCAAAATGGGCTAATTTAATTACTAAAACAGCAAACTTAGCTTCTCATCAAAGTTCAAGTATTACTAGCGTAACAGCTCCTGCATCCGGTAATACGATTACATATAATGCTAACGTTGTAACTAATCTACAAACTACTTACGTAAATAAATTAAATGCTGTATCACAAAGCGGAACAAGCGCAAATACTGCTACCTATGCTCCTACATGGTTAAATGCAATAACATTTACACATATCGTTACTTTTGCTAACGGTGATGCGGCACGGTATTTCTTTAACTCAGGCGGACAGTTAGCTATTACATGCGCTCATCCAGCTGGAACAGGTATCGATTTATTATTAAACAATCTAGCAAGCAATGTAGGAACTGTTGTATTAAGCTCACCTACTTCAGGGGCTGCTACAATTGCAAGTACAAGCTACAATGGTGTTACTAAAATTGGCGGAGGTGGCTCTACTCCTACTATTTCAACTAATAGCGGGTATTACAGTTGGACAACTAGTAATGCAAATGCGTTTTATCAAACAGCTAGTACAGGTCCTTCTGGTTACTTATCAACCAACATCAACATTCTTGTTAAAACAAATGGTACTCAAGGTAGCAACGGTGACGTAGGCAATGTAATTACTATATCTACAGTTTGGGATGAGATTCCAAACGGATTAACTGTAGCAACCGGGTCAGCTACAACAGTAACAATACGTCCACCCGAAGTTACATATATTGCTAATACATGGGGAACACCAACTGTTACTGGTACAGTAACGGGCAGTTAATTTTTATCAACAGCTTGGTATTCATCTAAATACTTCTAGGAGTGTTTAATGGATACCAAAACCTTAATCAGCGAGGCTAAAGCCCGCTTCAATCACAACAGCGCAAAAGCGCAACTAAAAGACAAATACGATGGCAAATTTATTATCGCTGAACAAGGGGGACTTTGGAAAGCTAGTCCTGAAATTATTTCATTTCTAAACTCAATGGATGATAACTTTGTAATTCTTATTGATAACTTTAATAATCCAGTACAAGTTAACCGTGAACAATTACTAACTGTAGTAAAAGAAACATATCAAAGAGTTATGCTTGATTGGTACAAAGAATGGAAAGAGATTGAGACCGTACGATGAGCAAAGGTGCAATATTATTTGCGTTTAACTCTCCCAAGTTCAATTACTATGACATGGCAGTAGCTACCGCTAAACGGATTAACTATTTTTTAAATCTTCCTGTCACCGTAGTTACCAATGAGGAATCAATACCAACAACGAAATCATATACATTTGATAAAGTTATAGTTACTAATGCTGATAAAAACAACATACGTGAACATAATATTTGGATTAATAAAGGACGATATCAAGCATATGATTTTAGTCCATATGATGAAACTATTCTGCTAGATACAGATTATATGGTTAACTCAGATAAACTATTAAGAACCTTTAATATATATGATGATTTTTGCTGCCATGACACTACTAGCTATTTGATGCAACCAGGAGTAGCACAAGAAGTGTTAAGTTCATATAGCTTTAATACACTATGGGCCACAGTAGTTACTTTTAAGAAATCAAATAGAGCCAAACAAATATTTGAATGTTTGGAAATGGTACAAAAGAATTATGACCATTACTGTGATATTCATAGCTTTGTTGGTGGTGTGTATCGTAATGATTACGCACTAACACTCGCACTACGTATAGCAAATGGGCATAGTGATAATGAACGTGATATTATTCCATGGAACTTAGTACATGTTGGTAAAAACACAACAATATACAGAAACAATAATACTGAATTTAATACAGAATATACTGTTATGTACGATAACTGGCAACGCGGTAAGATACGCAAAGAATATATAACACTTAAAGATATGGATTTTCATGTTATGTCAAAGGATAATTTTATGGAGTTAATAAAATGACCAGAGGTTTTGTAATTATGGCACAAGATACTGAAAAGGTTAGTTATACTAAATGTGCTAAAGCATTAGAACTAAGTATTAAAAAAGTAATGCCAAATAGTAATGTAACTATTATTACTAGTGATATGTTACCGTATGGCAATTTAGGTGGCTATCATAATGATTGGCAAGTATATGAAGCCAGCCCGTATGACGAAACAATCAAGTTAGAATCAGATATGATTATACCATGCAGTATTGAACATTGGTGGGATATACTAAGTATCAATGATGTTGTTGTTTCTACTAAGATTAGAAACTTTAAAGGTGAATTATCTGATTGTAGAGTATATAGAAAGTTTATTGATGAAAATATGTTACCTGATACTTATAATAGTATAACATACTTTAAAAAGTCAGCAACAGCTAAACTGTTTTATACAGTAGTGAGAGATATTTTTGAGAATTGGGAAGAGTACAAATCTATATTAAAATGTAATCCAAATGAAGAAGTTTCAACTGATTGGGTATATGCTATAGCTTGTCACATTGTGGGGGTAGAAAAAACTACATTACCAAATTTTGATGAAATGAGTATGATACATATGAAACAATATGTTAATGGTATACCTAGCGAAGATTGGACTAAAACACTAGTATATGAAGTGTTACCCAAAACGATTAGAGTGAACACCTACACACAACAATATCCGTTTCACTATCATATTAAATTGTTTAGTGATAAAATATTAGAAAGTTATTAATGGAAGAATTTGTAATTTGGGAAGCACCTCCCATCATTAAACCCGAGTTTAGATTATATTATGATGAACGAGGCAATGTCTTATTTTATACTTGTGAAAAACCAGAAGGTAATTATGTTGTAATTGATGCTAGTACATTTGCTCAAGGTCGCCCTGATCTTAAAGTAATAGACGGTAAAGTATCAGGTTCAATAGCTGGATCAATCGTGTCTAAATTAGTACATGACGATGAAGGTACGATGTGTACAAGCGAAGATTTAAGTATTGTAGTAGATAGTTCCTACAATAATATAACTAAATGGAAATTAAAAACATATGAACTCTGAGGATATCATTGATGTAGCTGACTTAGACTGTATCTATCTTAGCTATGACGAACCGCAAAAGGAAGAATTCTGGCTTAAAATTAAAAACATGGTGCCATGGGCCAAACGTGTTGATAGTATTAAAGGGTCTGACGCCGCACATAAAGCTGCCGGCAATGCAAGTGATACAGAACGTTTCATTCTAATTGACGGCGACAACATGCCGGATGAAAGTTTCTTTAATTTACAATTAGATTTTACAGATAAAGATCCTAACTACAAGATAGCACAATATCGTTGGAAAGCAATTAATAACATCAACGGACTACGCTATGGTAATGGTGGAATGAGTTCTTGGACAAAAACTTATGTGCGTGAAATGAAAACACATGAGCATCAAACTGAAGGTGATGTTTCACGAATTGCTGACTTTTGTTTAGACAGCAAAGATAACTTATACTGGACTATGTATGATTGCTACTCTACTACTTATCCTAATTATACTCCGTTTCAAGCGTGGCGAGCTGGATTCAGAGAAGGAGTAAAAATGGTTCTTGACCGTGGATCTAAACCCACAGTTGATGCACTAAAAGAAACTGTTGCCAGTCGTAACTTAAATAATTTAACTATCTGGCATAACATTGGGCGTGATGTAGATAACGGTGAGTGGGCTATTTATGGTGCACGTCTTGGTACATATATGACAATGCTTAGTGAATGGGACCCTGCCAATGTACAATGGTTTGATAACTATACAGTACTATGGGAAGAACATTCGCATAGAGATCCTGACCGTGAATCAGCATTGTTAGGTGCCGCATTACATGACAAATTAGGTCTACCAATGAACCACTTTGATAGTGGACAAAGTAAGTTCTTCAAACGTCATTATAGTGCCGATAAATATAATCTTGGACTGTTAGTAAAAGAGATGGATGTGATTAGAAAAATAGAAGGATGGTAATGGAGCACAATTATATTAAGTTAGTACACAGTAATCCCACGCACGAAGAATGGTTTGTCGTTAATTGGTGTATGGGCAATACGTGTAACTTTGAATGTAGTTATTGTCCAGAAAATCTTCATTCAGGTGACATTAAATGGCCTGAACTAGATAAAGTTAAGGAATTCATCACACGGGTAGTAGAACAAGTTGCTCCACGTAAAGTTTACTTTGAATTAACTGGTGGAGAAGTAACACTATACAAACACTTTGTAGAAATATGTAAGCATTGTACTGAGTTAGGTGCTAAAGTTGGATTGATTAGTAATGGTAGTAGAACATTACGTTGGTGGGAAGATAATAAACAATACTTTGACCACGTGTGCTTAAGCTTTCACCCCGAGTTTGCTGATGCGGATCACTTTGTAAATGTAGTTAAAGTATTACATGATGATGTACGTACCCATGTGAACATTATGATGAGTCCTGATAAGTTTGACTTCTGTTATGCTGTAGCTAATAAAGTTAAAGGCATCGGTAATATCAGTATGGCGTTACAACCCTTAATACATGATTTTGGTGACACCCTGTACGATTACGATGAGTTTCAAAAGAAAATATTTGATAAACAACATGAATTGATTGTTAAGCATATAAAGTATACCAAATCGTTTGACTATTATCGTGGTGCTATGAAGATGATTACTGAAGATAATAAAGAGCTTGTTTCTAGCGCACATAGATTTATTAGTCAAAAAACTAATGATTGGAGTGGGTGGAAATGTTATGCAGGAGTAGAACAACTTATTGTTGATTTGGGCGGAGATGTATATCGTGGATGGTGTAGAGTTGGTGGAAAGATAGGTAACATTTTTGAAAATTTTGAAGTGCCTAAAGCGCCGGTGCTATGTAACAAAACGATGTGTCATTGTAACTTTGATATAATGAGTACGAAAGAATTATGAAAACAATACCAATATTAAATTCGGTTAGCAAAGTTAGCCCGTTGGATACCATATGTGATTTAAAATGGAACTATCCTATTTTTAATATGGATAGAGGGGAGTTCCGTAGTTGTTGTAGAACACCTAGTAATAAAGTAACTGAAGAAGAACTACAAACACATGGTATAGATGCATTTTTAAATAGTCCTAAGATGTTACAGAGTAGATTAGATTTAATACAGGGCTTAAAAACATCTGATTGTAAAACATGCTGGAATATTGAAGATAGTGGCATGACAAGCCCAAGACATACTCCAGAATCATATTGGCGCCACATGACCATGCGTAAACAAATACCTAATCAACCATATACGGAAGATGGCTTTTTAAGTACATTAGAAAATATTAAAGATATCAATGATAGTAAATTACGTTCAAATCATCCTTATATGTTAGAGATTAGTTTGGGTAATACATGTGATATGAAATGCATGTATTGCAACCATCATTATAGTACGCAATGGGCGACTGAAGAAATTAAATTAGGACGCATTTCACAAGAACAATATGATAAAGAGTTTCCTAAAGCACCTGACATTTTTAACGAAAAGTTTTGGGAATGGTTTGATACAGTAGGAGTAAAGTATTGTACAAGAATAGGTATTATTGGAGGTGAGCCATTAATTATGCCTGAATTTTACACGTTTGTTGATAAACTACTAGCAAGCAAAAAAGCAATAGCACCAACAAAAAAAGTAAGTTTTTGGATAGTTACTAACATGAATACTCCGAAGAATTATTTAGATAAGTTTTTAACGTACTTACCTAAATTAAGTGAAGTATTTGATGTTGAAATATTAGTTAGCATGGAGAGTGTAGGAGAAAAAGCTGAGTATATTCGTAATGGTGTTAAGTGGGATAGATTTACTAGTAATATTGACAAAGTATTGAGCCATAAAGAATTAGAATTTGGATTTGGATTTATGCCGGCAATTAATGCGTTGAGTATATCCTCTATTAAAGATTTTGTGATGTATGCTGAAAGTCTATATCATAAGCATGGTAGACCAATTGCTATTAAACAAAGTGTGGTGACGTTCCCTAGTCACCAAAGTCCATCTATATTGACACCCGATTTTGCAAAGTATATTGATGAATGTGTAGAGTACATGAATACTAAGAAAGACATTATGCCGTTAGTACCTGATCCGTATGGTCAATGGATAGCATTTATGGATTTTATACGTACCTTAGCTGAAAGTATAAGAAATAATACAATGGATAGAAACCATCAAAGACAAACATTTTGGATGTGGTTTGATGATTTTGATGCACGTAGAAACATGAAGTTTACTGATACGTTTCCCGAGTATGCTGATTTTTATAACATGTGTAAGGGTTTATGATTAAAAAAGAATGGAAATTTAATAATAAGTCTTGGTCTTCAAGAAGTTGGGACTGGGATACAATGGTAGCACTTTGTCAAAAAATTGATGAAGTTTACAATTGGGGTATATCAAATAAGCTATTAGGTAAAAAAGGACCTGGCGAACTGAAAGACGAGGATATTGTTGATAATATTCCAAAAAACTTTTGTATATTACCATTTGCACGATTACAAATTGATCCAGATGGTCGTGCAAAACCCTGTTGTAAATATAAAAATGGGGTACCTCCTGATTTAAATGACTATACTAAACTACCAAATAAAAATTTAGATGAGTTATGGAATCAGGATGAATTTGTTACACTACGTGACCAGTTTATGAAAAATGAACGCCCGGAAGGGTGCAAAGTATGCTGGGAAGAAGAAGCATCAGGTATGAAAAGCTTAAGACAAATTGTTCAAAATGGGGCAAAAATAAATCCAAGATATAACGTATTTGTTAAAATCCCCAGTCAATCACCGGACCATTTGGATTTAAAACTCAGTAATCTTTGTAATTTAAAATGTAGAATATGTACTCCATTTTTATCTAGCCAATGGATAAAAGAGCATAAAGATTTAAATCTTGCTGATGATAATGTAATTAAAATTTATACGAATAATTCACGTGAAAAGTTATTTGAAGATTCGTATAATGAAGAATTACTAAAACAATGGGCTCCAAACATTACTGATATAGAATTCTACGGCGGCGAACCCTTACTTCAACAAGAACATAGCAAAGTGTTAGAACTTATTACTACCTATGGAAATTCAGAATCATTAAGATTCTTTTATAATAGTAATTCTACTCAATTTAATGCTAGTTTTTTTAAATATTGGGAAAAATGTCAATTCATCACTATCAATTTTAGTGTAGATGACATAGGAGAACGTTTTGAATATCAACGTAAAAATGCAGTATATGATGAAGTATTTAAAAATCTTAAACTGTTTGTTGAACATGCTGAACAACATAAACTAAAATATGAATTCAACATTTATAACACCGTCGGGATGTTAAATGTATTATATTTACCTGAATTTTTAAAAGAAGCAGAAAAGTTTAATTTACAAGTATGGTTAAACTTAGTGCATTATCCGGATCATTTTAATATTAAAAATCTCCCAAAAGAAGTTAAAGAAATTATTAAACAAAAATTAGAAACAATAGACTATTCTAATATTAAACTCAACAAAGATTCAATCAGTGTAAAAGACATTATTAATTTTATGATGATGAACGAAGCTGATCCATATATGGTAAACAAATTCTATGAAGTTGTAAGATTGCATGACGGATATAGAAAAGAATCATTTGATCAGACCTTTCCAGAGTTACATGAGTTATTAAAAAAATATGAAATCTAAATCTTTTTGTGTAATGCCCTGGGTTAACCTATCAACAGATGTTAACGGATCATTAAGACCTTGTTGTAAATTTGCACAACCTAATCCTGATAATGAATATCAACTTCCTTTTATGGATGAGGATAGAATTGATAAGTTATGGAATGATAATAGATTTCAACAATTACGTCAGGCTTTTTTGGATGGTAAACAAATAAAAGAATGTCACCAGTGTTGGGAAGAAGAATCAGCCGGGATAGTAAGTATGCGCCAAAGCCATAATAAAATGCACGACCTTAGTAATATAGAATTTGACACACCTATTAGTAATAGACCTACTACATATGATTTAAAACTTAGTAATGTGTGTAATCTTAAATGTAGAATTTGTGGTCCAATGGCGTCAAGTACATTATTTAAAGAACATAAAGAACGTTATGGTATTCCCATAGTTGAGGATAAAAATAGTTGGCTTTACAAAAATGAATATTGGTTAGAAAATAAGTTTTTTGACACAAAAAATGAAGATATATTCATTGAATGGCTACACCATGCTAAACATATTGAAATCACCGGGGGTGAACCAATGAGTAGCCCTGAAAATATAAAATTATTAAAAACATTGGATGAGTTAGATTTATTAAAAAATATAACTTTTTTAATGAACACTAACACTACAATACTTAATGAAAAGGTACTGCAGTATTTAAAAAAGTTTAAATATGCTCAGGTATTTTTAAGTATAGATGATATTGGATCTAGATATGAATATCAACGATTTCCGGCAGATTTTAGCCATGTAACTGAATCTATTAAAAAATACAAAGAGTTACAGGATAACAATTCTAATGTAAAAATAACAATTTTCAGTACTATTAGTAACTATAACATATATTATATTGATGAAATATATGATTGGATTAAGTCAATTGGTTTACCCCATTTGTTTAATATATTACACTATAGTAGTTTCAATTGTATTAAAAATCTACCCGAATCAGTTAAAATTGATATAGTAAACAAATATAAAGTTAGTGATATTGAAGGAATACATGAGATATTAAATTTTTTAAATCAACCGGGTAAAAATGAAATTGCAGATTTTTTAAAAGAAATAAAAGAAGTAGATGCTATACGTGAACAAAATTTTGAAAAAACATTTAATGAATGGTATAAAATATTAACACATGAATAAATTAACTATTGAAGAAGTTGATGCATACAATCAACGAAGAAAAGATATTGATGTACGAAAACCCATCAACACTATAAGTCCCTGTTCTGCCCCATTTAATAATATGTATTTTACAAGTGATGGCAGGATAAGTCCATGTTGGTTATTAGTTGGCGAGGTTGAAACTTGGGACGGAACTAGAACTATATCAGAAATATGGAATGGTAATGCATTTGCTAAATTTAGAAATAATTTAAAGAATAATGTATTTGAAGGGCATTGTGCTGTATGTAAAAATAATATACAAGCAGGTGTATGGCCATTGGCAATGGCTTACGATCATTTTACAATAAAAGACTTTCCGACAATGTTGGAACTTGAGTTAAGTAATCAATGTAATTTAGAATGCATAATGTGTGAGGGTAGACTAAGTTCAGGTATTAGAAAGAACAGAGATAAACTCCCGCCATTACCAATGGTATATGATGATGCATTTGTGGAACAATTAAGAGAGTTTATACCTCATTTGGAAGAACTAAGATTTAATGGGGGCGAACCCTTTGCACAAAAAATAGTGTATGATATTTGTATGATAGTAGCTGAATTGAACCCCACTTTAAAAATTACCATAGCCACTAACGGAACAGTATATAATAAACAAGTACAGAGAATACTAGACAGGTGTAACATACATCTTAATATTAGCATTGACAGTCTTGATAAAACAAATTATGAAGCAATACGAATTAATGGTGTATTTGAAGATTTGATGGAAAATTTTATTAAATTCAGAGATTACTGTAATGGTAATAATAGAATATTAAGTGTTATGATTAACCCCATGAGAAACAATTGGTGGGAGATGCCAAACTATGTTGAGTTTTGTGACAAACATAAAGTGTATTTATGGTATAATACTATACATCACCCTGAACATTTAGCTATATGGAACTTGGGTAAAGACAAATTAGAAAAAATATATAATACATTATCAGACAGATTAGCAAGTATGGATCAAGCAGATCCACATGGTAATCTAAAAAAATGTAATCATTTTGTACATAGCCAAGTTAAAAATTGGTACGAAAAAAGCAAAACTTTCATCAAACTAAATACTGAATGACCGTAATTAATTTCGCATATGATACCCCAAATTTACCATCATGGAGTCAATATTATTTTAAAAACTCATACGATGGTAAATTATATCCTATTAATGGCTCCCTTGAAGAATGTTTTTATGATTACCATGCACCATTGCAAACAGTATTTGAAAAAAACAATGTTAGTACTAAATGGATACCGTTGTCTGTAGCGTTACTAAAAACAGAAAAATTTGTATATGTTCTGACCTTTAAATATCTTGCAAGATCATTAGAAGCACCTATCCCATTTAATTATATAACAGATGAAGTTAAACATGCAATTAATATCGGACAGTGTTTATTAGTAATGCATGATGCAACAGAAAGTTATCATTATACTACACAGTTTTACTCATCTTTAATACAAACATTAAATAAAACATCTATTACTAATTTTACAAATATATTAATTATTACCGGTAATATGGCTAATACTTTGCATCCAGCCGAACTTAAAGTATTAAATTGGCAAATGTTTGAAACCTCAATGAGGCTTGTAAATGAACATAAAGAAATTAAGCCAATTAATAAATTTTTTGATATAAATTCTGTTAAAAAATTTCTGTGTTTAAATAGGATAAATAGGGAAATTAGATTTTATTTTATGTATCAAATGTATACCAATCAATTGCTTAATGATTTTAGAGCAAGTTTAAATAAAGTAAACACTATAGAAGAAATTGAAAGCCATACTAGTAATTATTTTATTAATAAAATAAAAAATAATGATGATTTTCCTAAAATGCTACAGTCGTTGCCGTGGTTAGTTGATATTGATAATTTTAATAATAATCATTGGAATACTGTTTCCGATAATTTTTCAACTAATAATATTATTTTTATTGTTACGGAAACAATATTTTCAGATTTTAATCACTTATTTTTAACTGAGAAAACTTTTAAGCCTATAGCCCTTTGTATGCCATTCATAATATTAGGATCTCCTAAAATTTTAAAACATTTACAGTCTTTGGGTTATAAAACATTTAATCATATATGGGATGAAAGTTATGATGATGAACTTAATATGGGTGAAAGAATGAATAAAATTGTTGATCTTGTCAAAGATTTATCAAAAAAATATACTACTTCTGAACTAGCGGATATAATTACAGCTAATAATCATATATTAGAGTATAATTACAACTTATTAATGAGTCGTAGACCAGAACAACCTACAATTGAATATATAAAGGATAAAATATGCAAGTAGCAATGATTGGATGTGGAAAGTTAGGATTACCGTGTGCGGAAGTAATGAGTCAGTATTACACAGTTGTAGGATACGATATTATAAAAGATCCGGAAGCAAAAATTACATTAACTGACACTATTAAGGATGCAGTTGACGGTAGTAGTTTAATATTTGTTGCAGTACCGACACCGCATGACCCTGCATATAGTGGATCTAGTCCTATTGCAGATTTGTCACCCAAAGATTTTGATTATTCTATTGTACAGCAAGTTTTAACAAGCATTAATCAATATGTTAACAAAGACCAACTAGTTGTATTGATATCAACAGTGTTACCCGGCACTGTAAGAACTCATTTAGAACCCTGTATCACTAATGCAAGATTTATCTATAACCCGTATCTAATTGCTATGGGTTCAGTTAAATGGGATATGGTTAATCCTGAATGTTTAATAATTGGAACAGATGATGGTTCTGAAACCGGAGATGCAAAATTATTAATAGATTTTTATAAACCATTAATGGAAAATAATCCTAAAATTAACATAGGTACATGGGATGAAGCCGAAGCAATTAAAATCTTCTATAACACCTTTATCTCTGCTAAGATTGGCTTAGTTAATATGATACAAGATGTTGCAGAAAAAAATGGTAATATTAATGTTGATGTAGTTACTGACGCCCTTAAGGCAGCAACACAGAGAATAACTGGGCCAAAATATTTAACTGCTGGAATGGGAGATTCAGGAGCATGTCATCCAAGAGATAATATAGCATTACGATATCTAGCAGATAGATTAGATTTAGGTTATGATTTGTTTCATGCTATTATGCATAGCCGAGACCAGCAAGCTAAGAATATGGCACTTAAATTAGTAAAATTATCCAAAGAACATAATCTTCCTATAGTAATTCATGGTAGAGCATATAAGCCATATGTACCTTATACTATTGGTAGTTATAGTGAATTAGTTGGTCATTTTGTTGAACAAGAAGGCTTAACAGTTAATTATGCAGATCCATTAACAAATGATAAGTGGGCCGGAAAAGCTGTTATATTGATGGCACACAATCCTTCAGTAACATATGCTGGTACTGGAGTAGAAGTAAAAACATCTGAATATTATTTTGATATTACGCATGGTAGCGTTATTTTAGATCCATGGCGATCAATAAAAGATATTATTGGATGTACGGTAATACATTATGGCAATACTAGACAAGTACATCCGATAAATTATGATCTAATTGAAGCTATTCCTGAAATTGATAGTTTAGTAGAGATAGCAAAATTATTACCCGAAAACCCTACCATAGTAGAAATTGGTACATATTTAGGTGGTACAACTAGACGGTTAGCAAAAGATAGACCAGATGCTACTATTACCACAATAGATTGTTGTGAGAATAATAGTAATTGGGATGAGCCATATGGAGAATATGTTCAAACATATATAGTAGAAAAAGTACTAAAAGATAAAGTTTCTAAAAAACATCTATTAAACAACATAAGAAGATTTGATAATATTAACTTTATAGAGGGGTATAGCCCTGATTGTGTTGGTGCATGGAACACTCCCGTTGATTTGTATTTTGAAGACGGGGACCATTTTAATCCAATACTAAGTACAAATTTAAAATTTTGGAATCAATTTGTAAAGCCCGGCGGTTATATGGCTGTGCATGATTATTGCGATGAATGCCCCGACACTATAGTAGAACTTGATAAATTTATTAAATTAACAGATGAATGGGAATTAGTACTACAAGACCGTAGACTAATTGTATTAAGAAAAAAATAATATGACAGAGGTGAGTAGTTTAAAAAATGAAAATAGTATTAATTACCGGCGGATTTGATCCGATTCATAGCGGGCATATTAATTATATTAAAGCCGCTAAAGAGTTAGGAGATTATATCGCTGTAGGATTGAATAGTGATGCCTGGCTAGTACGTAAAAAGGGCAAGGCCTTTATGCCATATAGTGAAAGATTATGTGTGTTAGATGCTATTGGTATTGATTGGGTATTTGATTTTGATGATAGTGATGGTAGTGCCATTGATGCTTTACATAAAGTTAAAAATCGTTTTCCCGACGGTCAAATAATCTTTGCTAACGGTGGAGATAGAAATGCAACTAATATCCCGGAAACAATAGTACCTGACGTTTTGTTTAAATTTGGAGTAGGTGGGAATATTAAAATGAATTCATCTAGTTGGTTATTAGACGAATGGAAGGCTCCTAAAATTGAACGTATTTGGGGCTATTATCGGGTGCTACATGAAGTTCCGGGTACCAAAGTAAAAGAACTTACTGTAATGCCCGGCAAAACGTTAAGTTTACAGCGGCACATGTATAGGCATGAATTCTGGCATGTGACGTCCGGCAAATGTTGTGTTGAGCAACGAATGAAAAACGGATATGCATTACCTATCGTAGAGTTGAACATGCATAAAGAAATTTCTATTCCAATAAACGAATGGCATCGGATTTATAATCCATTTGAAGAACCATGCAAAATCGTAGAGATACAATATGGTGAACAATGTAATGAAGAAGATATTGAACGTTACGGCTTCTGAATTGCAATAAATGTTTTTTCTCTAAAGGTTATTACCCAACCTGTGCATACAAGTATATCTATAGCTATAGCTACATCGGGATGTTTCGTATGGTCATATAATGTTGCAATTAAATATCCACCGGAAACAATATACTTTTCAAAATAATCTATTGTATTTTGAATACTTGGATTTTCATAATCTTCGGTTACACACATATATATAGGATATGAAATATCTTCCATTGAATTATGTAAAATAATATTTTTAAAATTCTTTGTATTTCTTTCAAAAACTAATTTGCCACATGGATCTGATAAAAAATCCTCCTCAATAAGTTGCATTACTTTTTTGGATTTCTTTTTATCTCTATACTTTTGAAACATTGTTTCCATTAATTGTTGTTCTAAATAGCCTTGTATATTTTGATAACAATTTTGAAGCCATCCCTCTTGAAATTGCTCTATGGCGTGTACTTGAGTAGTATGATTAACACTTGCAAGTATAGCAGATATTCCTCCTAAAGTAGCTTTAACATCAACTACATGCGAATTTTTTGGGATAGTTTTTAACAAGTTATATATGTAATTTTGGGCAGCTATTGGAATTTGAGAAAAAACAGATTCCATAGGAGGTTCAAAAACATCAACTTTAGCAAAGAATATTTTTTTAGATTTAGTTTTTACTGATTCTTCCCATTTACCAATTGATTGATATTCATAATCAAAATCTAGATTTTTTTCTAACCACCATGGCTTGTCAAAATTTTGAAATTTAAATTTCATATCTGCTGTATAGTTACCGTCGTCATCTATTTTAAAATAAACAGTAGCCGCATACTCAAATTGATTATCTAATGTCATTACCGGCAAAAAGTCTGTACGATCCTGAGTAGGATCAAAATTTATAGTAATCTCATATCCGCCCTTTGTTCTCCAAAGCATTCTTAAAAATCCAAACACCTCATTCATTAAACTATTTGCAAAATTACCTTGATCTGAATTAATTATATTAAAATTAAAATTCTCGTATTCAAGTTGATTGTTAATCAATTCCGAATCAAACTTACAAGTATAATGTTGAGTAATATCTTCACCGCCTGTTTTGTGAATGTTTTCTAATGTGCCTCCGGACTCAACGCACATATGTATCCACATGTGTACTAGTTTAATTCTAACGTATCTATGAACTTTTGTATTAGTGAAATCTAAAGTATACCAACCAGAAAGCCATTCTTGACCTCGTTCGTTAATATTATATCTAATCCTATCATCGTATAATGATCCTCTAGAATCTCCCAGTCCGGTTCCCGGAGAAACGGCCGAGATTCTTTCTCTATGATTCCATAATAAATTAAATGTATGAGTTAATGCTTCTATATCTTCACCCGGAGCGCCGATAACCAAACAACAGTTAGATTTTAATCCTACTGAGTGTGCATCTATTAAGTTTTGATTTATTTCAGCTACTGTATTCTTTTTGTTAATAGCGAGCAACACTTTGTCACTTCCGGTTTCAATCCCATAACTAAAACCCACAGCACCTGCAGCCTTAATTAATTTGTAAAATTCTAAATCAACACGGCCATCACATCTTGCATATCCCCACCATCCTATTCCTAACTTTCTTTCAACTAACCCTTCACAGAAGGCTCGGTATTCTTTAAGATTGCCATTGACTAAACTATCTACAAATTGTACAAATACAATACCATATGTTTCAACTTGAAATTCTAATTCATCTAATATAGATTTAGAACCTCTATCTCTAAACTTCCAAAACCATACTTCAGTACAATAAGAACATTTAGCTACACATCCCCTACTTAATTCTGAACAAACACTATCCTGTGCCCAATATTTATTTAAATCAAAATCGCTATAATCTGGGTAGGGTAAACTGTCTAAATCAATTCGTACATCACTGTATAAACTTCCTATACCTGGATTTTCGGGTTTTATTCCTTGCTCCCAGTTGTTTAAAAAATCTAACAAATTGTGTTCGCTTTCACCAACAAAATAATAATCAATATTAGCAGGAGGGTTAAATGGTTGTTCTGCACATAACGGACCACCGATAACAATTGTTATATCAGGTCTTCTTTTTTTTAATTCTTTAAAAACCCACTGACTAGCTTCTAAATTTGACCAGTACATACTAAATCCAATAATATCAGGCTCATCATTAAGTAAAGTATCAATATAACGATGTAATATCGGTTCAAGTGTGGGATGAATCATTTCAAAATATTCTGGACTTCTCCAAAAATACCAATTGCCACTATCCCATGCATTTGTTAAATTTTCATTTTGTTCTATTAATTCATGATATGCATCAACATTAAAATCGTATACTTTGGTTAAATACCCGGCTTCTCTAGTTAAACCGCATAACCTAGCCATATTATATGGAGGCATAAAAACGGCCCAACTGGGTAAAACACATAGTGTTAATTTAGTTTTACGTGTCGCATATGAAACATCTACTGTAGTTAAATTTTTTCTAGGTTTTCTAGCTGTTATGTTAGTATTTTTTGGTAGAATGTTTTTTGCAATCCACATGTCTTTATCTGTCATTTTCTATTTCCAAATAAAATATAATCTTCTTTAGCGTAACCTTCCATCACCTCACTACCTGATCCAAAAGTAGGTTCACTAGTCTTGTTATTTAAGTCCCCGCGAATAGGGACAATAGCCCATGTACAATAATCACTAAAGTGAGGTAGTTCTTTTAACTCAGCTTCTAAACTTAATGTCTCATCACGATTATGCGGAGCCATCATAAATTTAACTTCTAAGTGACCACAATCACCGTGCTCTGCTTTTTCTTTAGCAATAGCTTCAACTACCTTAACAAACTTTTTTCTGTCATAGAATTCATAATGAACACTAAGATTCAAGTCACCGTAATGTATGACTTCTTTGTAATAGTCAGGTAAACGACTTCCGTTGCTATGTAAGCTAACGTGATGTCCACATGCATTTAAATATCGTAACCAATCTAAGAAATCTTTATTAACTGTTGGCTCTCCGCCACTGATAATGAAGTTAACACTTTCACCTTTAGTAAACTTTTTCTCAATTAAATGAGTAGCCTTCATTAAATCTTCTAATGACTTGTGTGGGTCAGTATTGTTATGTATCCATGGCCAGCAATAGCTACAGTCATAGTTACATCTGCGACCTATTTCCCAATATATTTGTTTTTGAGTACTAGCATGAGTTCGTTCCATGCCTACATATTCTGTTAAGTTATCGTTACGTAATTCAGGTTGTGTTGATAAACCCTGACCTTTTCGTAATAATGGTTTGAATTCTATAACGCTTGTTTTAGGAATGAATAAGTCGGCGCCGCAACTGCATACATTTTTAGTACAATTAATCCAATCTTCGGGTACAATAAAATCATCCCACACACTACCTAATTTACCACCTACACGACAGCTAGCAGTCCAAACACCTCCATCCATATCAATGAATAAACTGTCAACTCCTGCGCCGCATTTCCAACCCTGAAGATAATTTAACTTAGCACCTACTAATTCATCGGTGCTCCAATCTCTCCATGTACCGTTTGATCCGTATGTGCGTATTGGTTTTCCTGGTGTAAAATCATGATTTATAAAGTTGTCCACTACTAAGTCCTAAACAACTATTTATTACTTAAAACTTTACAACTACTTTTATATTTCATAAGTATAATAATGCTTAGAGATGTATTCTATTATGGTTCCAAACCCAACGCTCACCCAAGAGAAAAATATGCAATTGATTTAGCTGACGCTAGACAACAATGTACAACTGAACATTTTTGGATAATCAACGAATATTGTGATTATACAAATTTTGATTGGGATTGGGACTTTGATTTTTTACCTGATGAAGAAGTTTGGACAGGTGAACACAACAATGTATGGCCAAATAAACAAAATAAAGATAGCGGTACTTGGCTATGCTCACATCAATATAGCGATATAATTATATATCGTGCTGATGTTGAGCCTATACTCAGAAAAAATCTAAAAAATACTAATTGGGTAATACTAGACAAAATTGATGAATTGAATTTTAATTTTAGTTGGGAACCTAATCCATATGACCCGCCCTACATATATAAATGGGGTTGCAAATTCTATCCTGCAGAAATTAAACATTATGTAGAATATCATGTTGATGGTGCGACTAATATTAAATATATGCCCAATGCAGTAGAATTATCTCCTGAATGGGATAAATGGAAGATATGGAAATCTATAGATAAATCAAGTTTTGATTTTACTTGGAGACCAGATCCACGTGAGCCTGCTTATATCTATGTATTTGGCAACACGCAATACCCCGGTGAAATTATGCCAACGGTTGAGTATTATGTTACAGGTGCAACTGAACGAAAATATATTAATGATGAATCAATGAAGGCAAAGTTATTGCCTAATAGCTCTATATTCACTCATTTAGAAAATTGTGACGGGATAGATTATTCTTGGCAACCTAATCCCTGGAGCCCTCCGTATATCTATGTTTGGGGAAATCAATGGAATAAGCCTGAGGATAAAATATCTATACAGTATGTTGTTCAAGGTGCAACAGAATACAAATACATGGAAGAACGTGCTACTCGTAAACCTTGTATGGATAATTGGGAAATACCCCCTTATGTTATAAAAAACAGTTTTGATTTTAGTTGGGAACCTAATCCTAATGACCCTCCCTACATATACCAATTTGGAACTCTACATCAAAAAACAGGTGGCCCTAGATATATAGTGCCAGGTGCAACAGAAATAAAATACATAGATGATATTAAAGCAGAAGTTATTGCTTGGCAATTTACTAATTGGTTGATACCTAGAAATGTAGACCAAACTAAGTTTGACTTTAGCTGGCATCCTGATGGTACTGAACCTCCGTATATCTATCAATTTTCAAATCAGTGGAGTAAAACAGGTGGACCTCGTTTTACAGTACCCGGTGCAACAGAAACTAAGTGGGTAAAAACTCATATTGCTGTTGCTAAGGCAGACATGACACATTGGACTATTCCGGAATGCATTGATACTAATGAATTTGATTTTAGTTGGCATCCTGATGTTGAAGATAAACCTTATATCTATCACTTTGGTACCCAACATCAAAAAACAGGCGGACCTAAATTCTATGCAGTAGGTTGTACAGAAGATAGTGATGTAAAATATGTTGACGTTACTAAAGCAAAAGCATTATCAACTACCAGTTACTGGGTCACACACGAAGATGTAGTTGATTTTGATTATAGTTGGCATTCAGACGCTACTGAACAACCTTATATCTATCAATGGGGTAATAAAAATTATGGCAGTAATTTAAAACCCACAGTAGAATATATTGTACCAGGTGCAACACAAATTAAACATATGTCGCAAGATGTTAAGTTAGCAGTAAGTGACAAGTGGATTGAGTACTATGATATTGATAAGAACAAATTTGACATGTCATGGAGACCTGATCCTACTAGCCCTCCGTACATCTATAAGTGGGGTAATAAACATGTTTCGGTTGAATTAAAAGCAACATTGGAATATGCGGTTGATGGTGCAATTGAAGTTAAGTATATGTCCGACTTAATTGAAGTATTACCTGAGTTTAATAGATGGAAAGAAATTCAATCTATTGATAGAAAACAATTCGATTTAACATGGAGACCGGATCCACGTGAACCTGATTACATTTACGTATGGGGTAACAAATGGATACCTGCTGAATTAAAATCAACAATTGAATACCATGTACCGGGTGCTACTGAATACAAGTACATGGATGAACTAGTTATAGTATTGTCTGAACAAGAACGTTGGGTTGTTACACAAGAAGTTTCTAATTTTGATATGACATGGAGACCTGACCCACGTGAACCTGCATATATCTATACATGGGGTAATAAGCACATTGATGCTGAATTAAAACTTACTCTGGAATATTATTGCCCGGGCGCAACTGAACGCAAGTACATGGGCAATGTTGAAGTAAAACCTGAGTACGAACGATGGGTAGAATATCAACTAGTTGATAAAATTAAGTTTGATATGACATGGAGACCTGACCCAAAAGAGCCTGATTACATATATGTATGGGGTAACAAATATATAGCAGGTGAATTAGAACCGACAATTGAATATCATGTACCTGGTGCTACTGAGAAGAAATATATGCAAGAACCTGCAGAAGTATTACCCATTTCAGAGCGATGGAAGATCATACAGAATGTAGAGAATTTTGATTTCAGTTGGAGACCTGACCCACGTGAACCTGATTACATATACGTATGGGGTAACAAATACATAGCAAGTGAACTTCAACCAACAATTGAATATCATTGTCCTAATGGTACTGAACGCAAATACATGGGTGAAGTAGATGTTGCACCTGAGTGGGATAAATGGAATATTGTTATACCGGTTGATAAAAGTAGTTTTGATTTTAAATGGAGACCAGATCCAAGAGAGCCTGCATTCATATACGTATGGGGTAATAAGCATAATAAAGCAGAACGTGAGCCCACAGTAGAATATCATTGTCCAGGTGCTATTGAACGTAAGTATATGGATGATAAGGTAGCAACAACATTACCTGACATGCAACGTTGGAATACATTAATACCTGTTGAAAGTTTTGATTACTCTTGGAGACCTGATCCAAAGAGTCCTCCATATATATACGTGTTTGGTAACAAGTGGAATGATAGTTCTACTGAGCCTACTCTAGAATATAAAGTCGATGGCGCAACTGAAATCAAATATGTAGATGACATAGTTGCAACACCTAAACCAGAACTACAATACTGGAAGATTAGTAACAACGATGACCTAGAGAAATTTGACTTTACGTGGAGACCTAATCCACATAGTCCACCTCAGATTTATCAATGGGCTGATAACGGCCCGCGCTATACTATACCTGACG
>Ga0208133_1000228_pt1 | contig 22826 bp, 20 predicted proteins | sample ColrivemetaGS535_FD_187595 | JGI IMG/M metagenome (GOLD analysis project Ga0208133, IMG submission 187595) | Estuarine microbial communities from the Columbia River estuary, USA - metaG S.535 (SPAdes) (version 2) | ecosystem: Environmental > Aquatic > Marine > Intertidal zone > Estuary | place... | reverse complement strand
CAAAGAAATCAAAGAAATCTAGAAAGTCAAAGAAATCAAAGAAATCTAGAAAGTCAAAGAAATCAAAGAAATCTAGAAAGTCAAAGAAATCAAAGAAATCTAGAAAGTCAAAGAAATCAAAGAAATCTAGAAAGTCAAAGAAATCAAAGAAATCTAGAAAGTCAAAGAAATCAAAGAAATCTAGAAAGTCAAAGAAATCAAAGAAATCTAGAAAGTCAAAGAAATCAAAGAAATCTAGAAAGTCAAAGAAATCAAAGAAATCTAGAAAGTCAAAGAAATCAAAGAAATCTAGAAAGTCAAAGAAATCAAAGAAATCTAGAAAGTCAAAGAAATCTAGAAAGTCAAAGAAATCTAGAAAGTCAAAGAAATCAAAGAAATCTAGAAAGTCAAAGAAATCAAAGAAATCTAGAAAGTCAAAGAAGGTCAAAGCAACCTAAACAGTCAAGGGTAGTCGATACCAAAGAGCAATTCCTCTTAAATTTCGAATTGGTTCTGGGTAAATCCAAAACGCTCAAAAAAGACTAAGAAATCCAAGATCAAGAAATCTATGTAAATTGAAAAATTAATTTAATCATTTATTTAAATTAATTTCTAAGTATATTTTAATATGGATGATATTGTAAATCTTTTCACTAAAGAACATGGTATTTATAAAAAGATATTTAAATTCCAAGTCCTTATAGTACTATTTATCATTTTACTTTTTTTAACAAAACTTGATTTATTCCGTAATAATTCTGTTTATATATTGTTATCGATAGTTCTGGCTATTTATGTAACAAATATGTATGTTAAAATTAATCAGAATGATTTAAGTGATAATAACAAAATAATTCATCTAAAATTAGATACTTTACAATCTAAAGTATACCAATATGTAAAGTATAAGATAATAACATCAAGTGCAAGTGATCAAAAGTTATCTCAAAATGATATTCAAACACTTTATGAAAAAAATAAACTAAATGCATTATATATTGATGCAAATATGATTACATTTTTACATAGTATATTAACATTATCTGAATATAATCCGCAAGAATTTTATTTATTACTGAAAGGAACTAATAATATTTTGAAATTAAGATATGATATTGAGAGGTTTTATAGTGCGGAAGGAAAATATCCAGAAAATATTCATGAAATGTTACAAGTAGCATTACAATTAAAAAGTAATTCTATGAATAATTTACAAAATTTTATATATACCGTACCCAAACAAAATCAGATGTATACTTATGTAGATAATGTTCTTGAAACTTATAATATACTTATTACTAGAAACGTCAAGGCTATACACACTTATCATTTAGATTATATTAAAAAGAATGGTATTAATTCAAATACAATATTTATTGATATTAACTCTTCAAAACCGTTTGACTCAACTGTAAATAGGTCAGTTATACCAAGTAAAGAAGGATTAAAACATTCTTTAATTGATTTATATGTCTAAATTAACTAATTAATATGTTAAATATTAATTACTTATCTAAGCATTCTCAATATTAACGGCTATACAAGTCTAATAAACTACTGGTATAACTATACTTTGATAAACTATTATCAAATAATTCCATTTCCTTATCAAAATATTTAATAACCTTATTCTTAACGTCTGTTTCTCGTAAACTAATATATAATGATTGTAAATTAAGGTCGGTAGCAGTCGTATAAGTAAAAGTAGTATTAGATAAGTCTAATACATATATCTTCATAGTATTTAAATTTATATAAAGACTATCTATATGCATATTACCAATAAGTACTTTCTTTACTCTAATATATCTAATAAATGATAATAGTTCATTGATTATTAAGTGAAAATTTGCACTACTTTTTTCAAATACTTCTCTTAATGGTGTTAATCCTTTAGTATCAAATTCGATATAATATCCAGATTTAGTGTAATCTACATTTAATATTTTTGGATAAATATCTAATCCCATTGTATCCAAGGTTATCATTATGTATGATTCCCAATCAAACTTGTGATTATCGAAAAACGTTTTTGTTATATTACCACTATTTGACTTTTCATAATACATATCAGTATAAAGAATATTCAAAAAACTTAAATAATCCTTTTTTTTATCACTTCGAAAAATATTAGTAATATCAGTAATATCACTCGAAGTGGTGATGTGTGCGCGGTTAAAAATTCCACCCTCCTTTTTCATTATTCTATATATTCTTTTATTTTTAAACCAAAATATTCTTTTATCTTTAAACCAAAATATTCTTTTATCTTTAAACCAAAATATTTAATTGGGATTATTTAATTTGTAAACACCTTGTATTTGAAAACAAGACTAGAAAATCCTGTAAAATTAGATGTAGAGTATTGTAATTGTCCATCGTTTGTAATATTAAATGACAATATTGAATCTCCAACATAATTAGATATAATTTCCCAACTCGTGCCTTTATTAACAGCTTTAACATGATAATTAGCATATAAATTAGTAGTTGCTATTAATCTTGCAGACAAATAAAGATCGAATCCCCAAACTGAACTTCCAGTATATGATATACTTGGAATATTTTGTGATATAACATTATTAGCTGCAGTAAATGTTATGCTTGAAAATTGGTCATACGTATTTGGTGTGACGTCAACGCCTCCAATATACATTCTACTACCAACGTATAAACTCTTCTCAATACTTGTACCACCCGCAACTGTTAATGCACCGCCTCTAGTCAATGAAGTAGCTTCAGTTGAACACCCTATACTTATTCCGCCTTTTGCTATTAAGACTCCAATACTTGAATTTGTTGAATTAATGGTATCATTAATAGTTAAATTACTTAGAGTTAATGAAGCAAATTCTGTTAATGTTACATTACCCTTACCGGGGTCACTTGTAGATGTCCCTAATTGGAATGTATCAATAGTTTCATTCCAGAATAACCCAACATAAGGTCTATTATAAATTTGAATACTGTCACCTAAACTTGGATTTTGACTTGCCCATATACTATCAATCGTTAATACACGTGTAGTTCCAACATATCCTATGACTTTACGTACTTGATTTGTACTAAAACCTGAAGTAATTTTAATCCACCATCCGACATAATAATTATCTGTTATACTTGCCGTAGTTGGTAATTTTAACTCTATAGTTGTCATACCAGATTGACTAGGTAATATATATGTATCGTGTTGTTCAGTTAAATCATTAACTACATCACCATCACCTGTATTATTATTAATTTGATAACGTTGAATGAGTATACCACCATCAGATGAACCAGATGGACCTGAATTAATAACAAGAATATTATCAGATAAGAATGTATTAGTAGAATATATAGTATTTGTTGTACCTACAATAGATAAATTACCATTAATAACAGTATTACCTAAAATGTTAACATTGCCAGTGATACCTACACCACCAGCTACAGTTAACGCACCTTCGTTTGAATTTGTACTTGTTGTTGTACTTGACAAAACAACATTTCCACCAACGTACATATTTTTTGCTATACTTGTTCCTCCAAAAACAGTTAAACCACCACCGTTTTGAATAGTAGATGCTACAGCTGTTGTTTGAATTGTAACACCCCCAACCGTAATTAAAGATGCAGCATTTAAACTGGTACTATTAGTACTATTATTAAACTTGATTTGACCATTATTATTAGAAATTTCAATAGTTTTTTCTACATAATTTCCACTTGCATTATATCTAGATATAGATAAATCACTTGATACTGTATTACGGTCAATCGAGAATCTGTTAAAATTAGAAGTATCATAAAAATTTACTAGTGAATTAGTATTACTGTAAAAGTTTTGTACACCATAATTATATAAATTACCACCAATGTACAAGTCTTTACCAATAGAAGCTCCACCAGGTGTTAAGAAGCTTCCACCATTACTTACGTTTTGTGCATTTTTATAAGTTTGTATTGTAATACCACCAAAAGTTAAGAATGAACCAGTACTTAAATTTAAAGACTCATTCGTAGCTGTTAATGTCAAATAAGCAAATGTACTTGAACTAGCACTTCCGCCATTAATTTGTCCTTGTACATTTAAATCTTGTTGAACATATAATTTTCCACCAAAATAACCACCTCCATTTACTGTTAATGCACCTGAACCAAACGTACTTGCTTGTCCTGTAGCTATAGTTAAACCACCTGCAATATATACAGCACCAGATGTACTTGATGAATCTAACGTGTTGGTAAAATTTGCCTTGCCACCTACAAATAGATTTTTAGCAATACTTGTACCACCAGCAACAGTCAAACTACCACTAGTAAATTCATTAGATGCGTCAGTAGTATTATATACAGTAAGTTGATTAATGTAATTATAATTGTTAGCTCTCATTGTACCATTTATATCTAATTGATAAGATGGATTTGTGGTATTTATACCAATATTTCCACTTGTATGCATAAATATATCTATATTATTTCCAACATTAATTTGTAATGGTTTTAAAATACCAGTTCCATTTGCACCTGTATGAATATTATATACACCATTTCCACTAGTTGAATTACATAATATTTCAAATACTTCATAATTACTACTTTTTGTATTATTTAACCCAAATAATGTTAATGACGTGATAGATGGTCCATTTGTATTATTATTTGCTAATACATAATTATTGGTAGGATTAGAAATTATAAGGTCTCCAGCTGAATTCTGTGCATAAAAACTAATATTACCTGATGTAGAATAAACATATAATTTGTTACCAATATATGTGCTTTTCTTTATACTTAATCCTCCAGCCAAAGTTAATGCTCCGCCAACTGTTAAACTACTAACATCATTTGTATTTGCTATGGATACACCACCAACTAGTACTAATCCACCTGTACTATTATTAGTACTAGGTTTTGTAGAACTCATATAAATACTTCCATCAGTTAAAAGTTTAATTTGTTCTAAATGAGTATTTGTTTGAAGTATTAATTGAGAAGAGTTACCACTACCAGTTTTATTTGTAGAAACAATATAATTATTAGTATCCCATCCAAGTTTCAAATATTCGCTATTTGTAACACCATTAGGTTGTCCTAATCCAAATATTTTGATATCATTTGTATCATTCGAATCTCCATCTTTTGTAAAGAAACAAATACTTGATGATTCAGCAATACTTTGACCTTGAATAGATAAATCATTTAATGTATTACCACCAGCTAAGAAAGAATAACGTTGATTTGCACCCACAAATTGAACCTCATTTGAACCTTTGATTCTAAATACTTCCGTAGAAGTTCCTGAAGTTGAGGAACTAAAGAATGTAAAATCTTTTGACGTATCATATACTTGTAAACGTAAAGAACCTGATGTAACACCTAAACCTGTAAATATATTTGCTTCCGTAACAGTTTGTTGTTGTTGAAATAATAAGAACTTATTTGCCTTAGTGGTATTCCATAATTCTAATCCTAATGAATCACCTATATATGTTTTTTTAGCAACTCCTAAACCACCATTAATACTAATAGCCCCACCACTTGTCATTGATATAGCATCTGTTGTACATTGAATACTAATACCACCTTTAACTATTAAACTAGCTGTAGTTAAATTCTTTGATTCAACTGTATCTGTTATATTTACAAACTTGTCAAATGTACTATATTTACCAGTCATTGTAAGTAATGAATTACCTGTACTCGCATTGGAAAATACAAAATTTCCTGTTGTTGTTTTAAATAAAAGGTCATTTTGTGTTGCTATAACAAGATTATCACCTTCCATATTAAAAGTTGTAGTTGAGGTACCTGTACTATTTTGTAAAGCAACTTGGGAATTTCCAGTATATCTTACTAAAATACCGTGTTTATTAGTATATAACTCTCCTACTGTTAATTTTTTTGATAAAAATGTATTTCCTCCAACTGCAACACCACCACTTACAGTTAACGCACCACCATTACTTGAATTAATAGCATCTTCTGTTGCATTTATACTGATACCACCATCAATAATTAATGCACCGGTTGTAGCATTTTTAGACTGAGTTGTTATATGGATATTAAGTGTGGTATCAAATAATTCTAGTCTTTTGGAAATACCATCTGGACTAATATAAAAATATTTATTGGATACTGAATCTAGAAATAGTCTATTTGTATTAATACCATTGACTGATAATGTAGCACTATTATTATCTATAATTAAATTATTACCTAAAAATGTTTGATTATAAACAGATAATCCACCACCTACAGTTAATGCACCACCACTCGTAGATGATACCGAATCATATATACAATTAATACCAATCCCACCATTTATAACAAAAGAACCATTTAAACGATTAGATGATATAGTCGTATTAGTAACATTAATATTACCTCGCTGAATTGTTAATATTTGAGATGGTTCAACTGTGATTTTTTTTAATCTGATATCAGACATTATTCTATTAATATAATAATATATTATTTATTTTCTATTTAGACAAACTCTATAAATAATTTTTAAATGCTAGGGTGAAAATTAAAAATTTTTATGTTAATATATCATAATACAGATGTTCGATAAACCTATTGTTATATATTCAGATTATTGTGTTTATTCCAAAAATTTTATTCAAACTTTAATGAAATATCCTGATTTGTATAATTCGTTTATTCGTATGAATATTGACGTAGACAATTCAACAAAAAAAAGACCAACTGGCTTTTATCAAATTCAAGATGTTTTAGAAATAAAAATTACAAAAGTTCCTACATTAATTACACCGAATGCTCAATATGTATTGTCTGACGTAGATGCATTTAAGTGGTTAGAATATCAAGTTAAATTATTAACTGATACATCTGGTGATTTACAACCCTTTAATCCTAATGAGATGACTTCATTTTCTGATAATTATGCCAATTTTGGTTCAACTAATTTATGTGATGCAAAATCGCAAAGTTTTAAATTTTTACAAACTGATAATGGAGCCCCTAAGTTAACTGATGATAATTATTTAAATACATCAAAAACATGGGACCCACAACAATCTGGTAAAACAAATGGATTTTTAAATGAGTTGGAAAAATCAACTCCAGATACTGATTATAATAGTAAACAAAGCGAAAGACAATATTTTGATAAAATGCGTGGAAAAAAAGACAATGGTAATGGTGATGGTGATGGTAATGTACAAATGAATATGAGAGACCAATATATTCAAGAAAATAATAGTTCATCAAGATTTAATACACAACAAAGACAACCTATTCCTCAACAAAGAATGAATGGTAATATTAATTTTACAGACCCTAATTTTGGCTTGTCTGGTCAAATGGGTAGTAACGGTATGTCTGGAAAAGGTAAAGAAATGGATATGAAATTACAGAAATTAATGGAAGATAGAGAAACTGTTGATTTTGAATTAAACAAAAGACCTAGAAATTACTAGATATACAAGAACCAATCAGATAACTATTGTAATTTATAAAAAACAAATTTATTTACTAATAACAAGATGTTGTTATTAATATTAATATTATTATTATCGTTATATTTTCTAGTTTTTAAAGCTTCGCTTAAAGAAAATTTTTATGGTGATTACATAAAACCATGGCCAACTCGTATAACTCGACCAACTAGAAATATGAGTTATGATTTAAGAGGTGAAGCATATTTTCACCCATTACTTAATTTACCGTTTGATAATTCAAGTATACAACCTATTCCTACGCCAGAATTAATATATAAACATTAATAACTCCATACCTCAAGGACTTCAACCAGTTTGGGTTAATATATAAACATTAATTAATAATTAATATTAAACATTAATAAAGACAATAAGCCTCAAGTGGCTGAATAAATTAATATATAAACAAAACACGAGTATGCCACACGTTGCTATTGGTAATTGGACACCTTAACGATATCAAGGTAATGATGAAAAGTGATTCGCAAGCCGCATCAAAGCTCTAATACTTAATTCAAATATCTTTTTTATAACGTAATATTAAACATGTTAACATTACAAGAATTTAATGATAATTTTAAAGTTACAGTTGTTCACTTTGATAATTCAACAAGTAATACTATAGTACATTTTAATGTACATTGTACATTCAATGGTAGAACATCTATTCATATAGCAATGGTTGATACAACGGAACTTCAAGGTTCTACAAATGCTGATATTGTATCAACCGCATGGGATTCAATTAAAACTGTAGTAAATACATGGGCTGCTTTTAACTTAGTAGAAGATAGATTAACTGAGTTATCAGTGACATCAACGTCTAATGCTATAGATGTCTCTACATTCAATACTCATTTTTATGTAAAAGTAATACGTTTTGAATTAGTTCCAAAAATTAATCCTACTCATTGGTGTATAGGATTTGCCATCTACGTTATAGGTAACGAATCAATATATAATAACGTTGAAGGTCTTGTATCACTTTCAGAAACTTATTGTAATAATACCTTGTGTTCAAATATCGCAGATGCAGCTTGGGAAGTTGTAAAAGATAATGCATGTGACTGGGCTGCTGCAAAATTACCTACTCAAGATGTGTTAGATACAAACTTTATCCCTTTAGGTATTTAATAATTGTAAAAGTCGGGATGTTCTAAAATTTAAATTAATTAAAACTATTCTAATTTTTTTTTTATTTGTTTAATATATATATATAAACAAATGGCACGCAGTCATAAAAGATCAGCTAAGAAACAAATTAAATCTAGTTCTGTTCGTAAATCTACTCATAATAAATCGCTTAGAAAACAACGTGTCAAATCACATTATCGTATGAGAGGTATGGGAGGTATGTTAACTATGTTTGGAGGAGCTGTCGAACAAGTTGAGTCAGATTACCAAGCTAAAAGAGAAGCCTTTCTACAAGCAAAGGCTCAATACGAACAAGAGAAGGATAAAAACAAACGTGAAAAACTTAGACAAGTTATGGAATCTGCTAAGGCTGGTATGGACAAGGCAAAGGAAAAGATGAATGCTATTTTAAAAGGAGTTGGAGAAGCTGCATCAAAAGCTGCTGGTCAGTTAAGTGCTTCTACTAAAGCTGTTGGAAGAAAATTAAGTGAAGGGGCTAAATCATTTGGAACTAAATTAAGTAGTGGAGCTAAATCCGTTGGATCTAAATTAAGTAGTGGAGCTAAATCATTTGGGTCGAAATTAAGTAGCGGATTCAAATCCCTGGGTTCAAGATTAAGTAGTGGTGCGAAATCACTTGTTTCTAGTGCAAAGGATAAATATAACAAATATAATGAAGATAAAGAGATGGCTAAATGGAGTAAATTAAGTCAAAAGTATGGTTCAACATCACCTTCTACTTCAGTTTTATCTGATTCCGATTCATCTGTTAGTTCATCAGCATAAATGTGTATTGTAGAGTAATTTTAGCACCATCCAATATATATAATCCCTAGCCTTGGCAGTTTCCTTGAACTTTTTTTTTTTTGAATATAATAAAAATTGTATACATATTTCTAATTTAATTTTTTTATAATGTTATTATAAGAATTAATATGATAAAGATAGAAGATCGATTTCAAAATTATATGCAGGATAAATTCGATACAAATACATTAACGATATTAAATGAAATTATATTTTATAGTATTTTTGTATATTATTACTACTTTGGTCCTATTCAAGATACACAACAAAACTTTAAAATTGTAAAATATATTATTGTCATTTTGCTTTTAAGATACCTATTTAATTACATAACATCATATACAATTGTGACTGAAGATAATAAAAAAATAGGTTATTTCCAATTTAATGGAAAAATAGCAATTTTCACTCTTCTTGTATTATTTTTATCTTTAGGTCACGAAAATTTGTATACTACTTTAGCTATTATATTTAGTTATGCTTTACTATCTAGTGCAGCTAAATATGGTTATACCGTAGATAACGTAATTACAGTGGGTATCACGTATTTTATTATTTCTCTTAATATTTTGTAAAACGTATATTTCATATTAAACATAAACCCATCTATAACCGTTTAAATTTGTATTATTTTTGATACAATTAGTTATAGATTTATGAGTTGTACCAAATTTTACACTTGCCTCGGATATAGATTTATATGTTATTTCTTCGTTAGATAATATATTAATTTGTTTTACTTTCTTACTTTTAGAATTGGTTCTAATGACTAAATCATTTTTTTCTTTGTAATTATTTAATAATTCAACTGGGCAATCGTTTATTTTGACAAAGTAACTATCATTAAATAGTATATTATTATTAATAATCTTATGTAATCTTGGTAAACTTACTTTGAATTTATTCTTAATTAAAGTAATACCATAATAATTGTCTAATACACATGTTTTACTACTATTTAACTGTAAAATTATATCTAAATCTGGTTGATTTGATTTAACTGTTGGTTTTATATCTTTAACTATATTTGGATTCTGCCCGTGTTCTACAAATAACCATCTAAATTCTTTATAAATTGTATGTTTTTTACAAGCATTTTGAATTGAATGTTTATCATAATTATGTTCAGTATCTCGTAAAGCAAAAATCATACTGTCGTAAACTTTAACAATAAAATTTAAATTATCAGGATTGATAACTTGAATCTTACGCCCCTTTTTAACAATCGTACCAGTATTTTTTACATTTTGAATAGACTTTCGCTCTTGTATAGGCTTGATTATATCTTCATTTTTATAATTAATTAATTTATCAATTTGTTCATATGTTAAATTGCGGTCAATCAATCTATTAATTAAATCTATTTTTTTTTCTTCATTATTTAATTTTCTTAATTCTACTTCTTTATTTGTAAAATTTTTAATTTCATTTGTAACAATTGTTAGTAATTGATTATAATTAAAAGTATGCGTTTTTAATAATACCACTTCTTTAGAAGAATGTCCATTTATAAGTCCCTTGTATAAATAGTCTTTGATTTTACATAAAATATGTTGTTCGATTTCTCTAAAATCAGTAGTACCATCAAATATATCTAAAAATGTACACGACCCATATACTCTTTTTAAATCTAATTTTCTAACATTAATATCTTGTGAAGAACCAATTTTAATTAAATTAGTCTGAACTTCGCATAAATATATACAATTTTTATTATGAAATTTTTCTAATAATGTTTTATGTTTATCTAATTTTAAATCTAGTATATGCTTAATATCTTTTTCTTGTAATTGACTTTCTTTTTCTAACAACATTTTTTCATTCTCTTGTAATTCTATTTGATGTTGTTTTTCCTTTTCTTCCAATTGCCTCTTTAACTCTGCACTTTCATTAAATATTATATCATCTAATATATTTCCTGCCCATTTTCTAAACTTTTTAGCTACTTCTTTTTTTGAAGTATATAATAAACGATATACACCTTGAGAACTTAAAAAAATAGTGTCTTGAGGTGTACCTTGGGGGTCGTAGACATTACGTACTACCCTCTCATCGTCATCATAGTTTTGAATAGTTGAACGTATGTTTACTATACCTAATGCTTTTCCTATGTCGGATGCTTTAAAATAATATATCTTTTTACTATTAATATCTTCATGTAATATTGCTATAGGATTATTTTCAAATGCTTTAACAATACAATTGTTATCATCCTTAATTTCTTCTGTCATTTAATAGGGTTGTATATTGTATACATCTTTATAATAATTTGTTTTTAAATAAGAAACGCATTAAAATTAATTAAAAGTAATCTATAAACACCTTGACTTGTTAAGAATGATATATGTTGCATACGTTTTTCCGTGTCATAGGCTTTACGTATAACACGTTCATCTTCATCATAATTTTGAATTTATTGCGTTTATTTTTATTGAAATTTAAGATAATTATTTTAATTGATTATATTAAGTTACCGTTATATGAAAGACGTTATATTAGATACTATAAATATTGGTATTCTAGTACTCGACCAAGATTTACATTTTGTTTATGCAAATAAATACATGTTTAATTATTTTAAACTTCAGGTACTACCAGAAGATAAGACGTTTGAAAAAGATATATATATAACATATGTACACCCAGAAGATAGAGAAGTAGAGTTTGAAAAATGTAGAAAATTTTTAATTGATAAACAACAATCATCTAGTATGTGTCGAATTAAAACATCTACATCTGAAACATATAAATGGATCAAGGTCAATAGATTATATCATTCGCATAATGAGACTAATTACATTTATACCCTCGAAGATATAGATGAAGTTAAAAAATTAGAAATTATGATTCAAAAAGAAAAAGCTAAAAATGACGAAGAATATAATCATAAATCTCTTTTCTTAGCAAATATGAGCCACGAGATTCGTACACCATTAAATGGGATAATCGGTATGTTAACATTATTAAATGATACGTCTTTAAATAATGAACAACGAGATTATATAGATATGTTAAGAGAGTGTTCTATAAATTTAATGACCATCATTAATGATATTCTTGATTTTTCTAAATTGGAAGCTGGTAAAGTTCAATTGATAACCGAATGTCATAATTTACGTAAATGTATAGAATCATCAAACGATATTTTAGCTTCTAAAATATACGAAAAAGGATTAGACTTTAATTTTGTTATTAATCCAGATGTGCCAGAAATTATAGATATAGACTCAAATAGATTAAAACAAGTCATACTTAACTTATTAAATAATGCAATCAAATTTACAGACAAAGGTAGCATCTTCTTAGATGTATCATGTGTAAATTCTATTACAGATATAGTTCTTAAATTTAGTATCTCAGATACAGGATGTGGCATTGCATCTGAAGACAGAATCAAACTTTTTGAATCTTTTAGTCAACTTAACTCTAGAACAACTCAAAGAATCCATGAAGGTACCGGTCTAGGATTAGTAATTAGTCAAAAAATTGTAAACTTGATGGGAGGTGATATATGGCTAGATTGGAGCAAAGTAAACTCGGGTTCTCGATTCTGTTTTACAATTGAAACAAAAATATGCGATCAAGAACAAGAACAATCTAATGAAAAGGAAATATTAACACCATCCAATTTCTTACAACATAAGAAAATATTTATATTAGATGATAACCGTGAAAATCGTCTAGGTTTAACAAACCTCGTTCATAAATGGGACATGATACCCTATACATTCTCTTCAGCTATGGAATGCTTATATATGCTCAAATTAAAACAAACCGATTTTGATTTAGGACTTATAGATGCTTGTATGCCAGAAATGACTGGTAAAGAATTCGCCATAAAACTTAAAAAACAAAACGAAGATAATCAACGAGAACATATTCCACTAATCGCACTAAGTTCACTAGGAGATATTCAACATGATTATTCACCATATTTTAAAGGACAGTTGATTAAACCTGTAAAAGAATCACGACTTAAAGAACTTTGCACTAATATTTTATTCAAAAAATCATCCCAGTGTACTAATATTATACAACAAAGCATTGACTTTGACGGAAACCTCAAAGACATAATTCATATTCTTCTCGTAGAAGATGTCCTTATAAATCAACGTGTTGTAACTAGATTTTTAAATAAACTAGGATTTAATAATATTGATATAGCATTAGATGGTAAAACATGTTTAGAAATGATGGCTTACAAACATTATGATATACTTCTTTTAGATATCAGAATGCCTAATATGAACGGAGAAATAGTCTGTAAATATATATTAGACTACTATAACAATGACTTGCAACAAATACCATTTAAACTAAAAAATATTCGTAAACCCTATTTAATAGCTGTAACTGCCTATTCTCAAAAAGAAGACCATGACAAATATATTCATATGGGGTTTAATGACTATGTATCCAAACCTATCAATATTATTCACCTAGAAAAATCTATGAAAATCTTCATGAAAAGTATCTTGTCAAATTAATTTTTTAATTCATCTAAATCAACTATATTACCAGATAAATATATATATATATATACATATCATTATATTTATATTTATAAAACCAAGCAGAGCTATCGAATCTTGTAGATTCGTCATACATTTTGAATAGTTTTTCTGCACAAGCACATCATGAATAAGTTAACATAAATTCGTTTATTTTGTTCCATTTATGTTTTAATCCTAAATTAACTGCTTCTCCTAACCATTCGCGTAAATCTATACAATTATGATTATAAAAATTCAATTCGTATAAATTATCATAATTTTTGCGTTGATTCATTTTTCCATAAGTTAACATATTAAATAAATATTCAATAATTTGTTTTGAACCCAGTATACTAATTGATAAAGTTCTATTAGATAAAACAATCGAACCATCACCATCAATTAAACCAATTATCCAATATTTTAACATTTCTATATTATTTTTAAGCAAAAACGGTATATCCTCATTCATTGATTTTCTTGGTTTTAAATTCCATAATTTAATATTTTCAATAATAAATGGATTATCACACTCAAATGAATAAACTTGTTTTTTATCTATTAATTTTGTTCTTATACAAATAGGTCTATCTGATTTAAGTACTTTTTTATACATCTCTACTATATATTTATCAGTATTATCTAAATTTAGACTGCAATTATAATTATTATTTTGTTTAACACAACCATCAGCTGTTAATAATCCCATAACATATGATGATTCTGTTGTTGCTTCTAAAAAAGTATTAATATCATATTTATATTTTTCTTTAACGGCACCCTCGTCTCTAATTTCTCCGCCGTTAATTTGAATCATAAGATTATTACACCACCATACAATTTTATCTTTACTACAATTCAAATGTGTAGAAGTTGGAGAAAAATCTTTTAATAAATTAATTAAAATAGTTCTTAATTCTTTTTTACTTGATGTATTTAATACTTTTCTACTTAATTTATCAAATTTTAAACTTTCTAAATAATTTTGCCATTTTTCAATTAAAGTCTCTTTATTTATATTATTAATAATTATATCATCACCAAAATCATTCCATTTTAAATTTATTTCTGAATAATGATTAGATATATCAAACATATTTGGTCTTATAATAAACCAACATTCTCCATTTAATTCTTCTACCATTTGTTTTTCATCAATAAACCTCGTGTCACCAATACAAAAATATTTATCCGGATTATTTAATATTTTGTCTTTAATTTTGTTAATATGCCATAAATGATTATAATTTCTTATTAAATTTGTACCAATTATTTGTAGTATTTTTCTTATACTGTCAAACGGTTTAGACAAAAATTCAGAAACAATACCTTCTTCAATATTAATTTCATTTGAAATATATTTAATTTTTTTACTCAAATCATATTTATTCTCTACAATTATATCCTTATACTCTTCTAAATACTCTCTTGTAATATCTAAAGAATTACAAATCAATTCTTTTAATGAATCGGCAAAATTAATTAGTTCATAATTGTATTTAATACACACTTTTGCTAATTCTGTTTTCCCACTGTGTTTTCTTCCACTAAATGAAAAAATTTTTGGTAATTTGTTTTCCATTTCATCACTCTTTCATTCATAATTTATATAATATAATTCATTTTTTGTTTTTAAACTTTCCTCTAAAATCTCACTTATAAATTCTATTTTATTCTTTAATTCAAACCTAGTCACAGTCTCTCTCCTGTTTGAATACGAACTCAAATTTTTTAAAAGCATTTTTAACATCAATTGAATAGCCTTTGTAGTTTCATTCATATCATCAATCACATCAGACATCTTCTCTATTTTTTTAGTCTGTTTGTCATATATTTGTTTCATATCATTCATACTTTGAATAATCGTATTTTCTTCATAATCTTTTTTTAATTTATTCAACTCTGAACTTATACTCTCATACTCTAAAAATAATTCAGCGTACGTTTGTATACGTGACATAATATAACTTCAAACATGATATTATATATTATTTATATACGCAAGACTATTTGGAAACTATAATTACACAATTACACAATTATTAAATAAATTATTATTTATTTAAGAAATGTAAATTTATTGAGCATATAATATAAGTATATCATGGTATTAAATAACGCTGGCACAATATCAGCAAGTCAAATACGCGGAGAATACAATCAGACTGCGGGTTCATTTAGTTTAGGAAGCGTTGGACGAGGTTTAGATAAAAGAGTACCTCAATCTGGCTTAATTACCTATTCTAATTTTTACAACAAATATTACAAACCTTCCACCTCCAATTTAAAAGTATGGCTAGATGGTAGAGATTCTTATTCCGGTTCAGGAACTACCTGGACAGATTTACAAGGAAACGCTAACGGAACATTAGCTAATACTCCAACATTTTCTAAACCCTACTTTACATTTAATGGCTCTACTCAATACGCGACTTTACCAAGTACGTCTGGTATTACAGATTTTACGACATCTAATAATTATACTGTCAGTTGTTGGGTATGGATTTCTTCCACACAACCCACTGGTGATACTTGTATTGTTGAAAAATGGGCAAGTGGTTCTGGTCCTTATCCTTATGTTGTACGTTATGCATCAGGAACATCAACAATATATATGGCTACATATGACTCAACAACTGTCCTAAAGTTTAGTTCTACAGGCGTTAATCTAAATGATTGGAATCACATTACTACAGTTTTTGATTGGACAAATAATATTATGACACTTCACGTTAATGGTGTTCAAAAAACATCATCAAGTGTAACAAGGCCGGGTACAATAAATAATGCTACTGTACTAAATATCATGAGACGTGGTAATTCTACAAATTATGCTACTGGTAGATTAGGTATGTTGATGATTTATAACACAGCATTAACAGCTTATCAAAACAAATTATTGTATTATTCTACTAGAAATGTTTTTGATATTATTTCAACTGAATTAGAAAACGGAACTTGGAACATTTTATACGAATACCTTAATCCAACACGAAGTGCTGGTACTGCTTTAACGATATCAAACGATTTTTCTGGCACTTTATCAGGTCAAACTATTAATAGAATAGGTTATTATATGCAAAATAACATGGGTGATGGTTCAACTACATATTGGATTTATGTAACTATGGATGCTTACACAACTACCTTGTCTCAATTAAAAATACCGGATCTGACAAACGCTTTCGTAAATCAACGTAATGTCACTAATTTACAAGTATATAGTAATCATCCTCAAGTAGGCAATTATACTGCAGCCAATGGAAGATTAGAAATTTGGCCATACACTTATTCAACTACAACAAATTTGGGTGGTGGTAATACAAATTCTTATGATTTTGATGATACAAGTAGTGGTAGTGGCGACTATGGTTCTGTTCAAATACATGATATCACAAATTCAAAAACGCTTTTAGCATGGAATAATCATAAAAATGGACTTACACCAGATATAGGTATAGGTAATAATGACAGTACCAATATTCATTATAATACAACTGGTGGTGCTCAACCAACTGGAACCAATCCTGATTGGACAGGCGCCACAAACAATGCTTATAATTGGAAATTCCAAGTTTTATTAGGTACAGTGGATTTAAACCCAGCATCTCTTGAAACTGGTACATGGAATGTATTGTATGAATTTACAGACCCCAGAAGAGATACAGTAAGTAGTTCTTTAACTTATAACAAGGATAATACATCAATACATTATGGTAAAACATTTGCAAGAGTCGGTTATTTTATGCAAAATAATATGAATAACGGAGCAACAAGTTACTACGTTTATGTTACTATGGATGCATACACAACTAATATTAATGATTTGAAAATTCCTGATATTGCAAACGCATTCGTAAATCAACGTAATGTTACAAACTTGAAAGTATATAGTAATCATCCTCAAGTAGGCAATTATACTGCAACAAATGGTCGTTTAGAAATTTGGCCATATGATTACACTGCTGCATCAAATTTGGGAGGTGGTAGTGGAGCCACTTATGATTTTGACGATACAAATAGTGGTAGTGGTGACTATGGTTGTGTTCAAGTGCATGATATCACAAATTCAAAAACACTTTTAGCATGGAATATGCATAGAAGTACTGGTACACAAAATATTGGTATAGGTAATAATGACGCTACCAATATTCATTATGTTTCTACTGGTGGAGCTTCTCCTGATTGGACAAACGCCGCAAGCAGTGCTTATAATTGGAAATTCCAAATTTATATCAAGATTTAGAGCACTGCGGTTTTTAAATGGCACTAGCTTCAATAAAAACCACTCGCTACAACACGCTTAAAAATCGCAAAGGTGTTAATTCACATAGAAAATTTCAAAGATTTTCACTACGTCCGCTTTCACAGAAAAACTTTTAATAAAGTTCATTTTTAAGGTGCTAATTCCATAAACAACTGGTTTCCTTTAAGAATTCTTTAAAAATTGGGTAGAAATTCATAAATCCAGTCAATAAAAACGTGTTAAAATTAATAGTTTCTGGTCTAATCAATTGATTCATTTATTAATTATATAATTAATAAAGTTATATTTAAGATTTTGAACGAATTAGATAATTTAATTAACATAGTGTGCAAATGAAGGTATTTTCAAGCGTACTTATAATTTATCCTCCCATTCTAAAGTATAATTTCTATAATTCTTGAAATCATACAATTTCTTAAACATATTTATTAATGCTTGATATCTAGGCTTCTCATCAAAATCAAGTGTCTTTACATGCTTAAAATATACTAAAAATTCTCTAGGTAATTGCTCACATAATTCTTCATCGGATATTGATTCCTTTTTCTCTAAAATCATACGATATCTCTCTTTTTTCTCCTTGTGTTTTAAATTCTGCCAAGGTAATTTCCCACGAAAGAGATAAATTAATAAATATCCTACAGCTTCTAAATCATCCTTTCTTGATTGTTCATAACCTTTATGTGCAGCTATACTTGCATATCTAGCAGTTCCACAAAATTTACTACCCTTCTTAAATGGTATATGATCCTCATTTCTTTTTACATACTTTTTAGCTAAGCCAAAATCTATACAATATAACTTTTTACCAGTATCCTTATCTATTACAAAATTATCCGGCTTTATATCTCTATGAATAAAACCTCTCTCATGTATATATCTCATTAACTCTATCATTTGAATAGCTAATAAAATCACAGTCTTTAATCTAAACTTTTTTCTATTACCCACCATATTTTCCAAAGATGGTCCTAATAAATCCATAATTATTATCTTTTTATCTAATTCTTTATTTTTTACCACTTTCATATTAGCTACCCCACAATCATCATCTCTCTCCTTATTTAACGCATTGTATACCTTTGCTTCTTCTAATAACCATTTTTCACCATCTTTTTCATTATTTTTTATAGGAATTTTTATAGCGACTTCTTCATTGGTTTTTTTATGCTTGGCAGAAAAAACATCCCCGAATGACCCACTTGATATATATTTTGTTATAGTATATGAATTTATGTCAGTCCCGATTAATGAAATTAAACTTTTATCTACCATTAATTGTAATAATTAAAATAATTTTTTGTTTTATTTTTAAATACTAACCGCAATCATCAATTAACCTAATTTAATTTCTTTTTTTTTATTTATTAATATTATATGCCTTCTACATCTTCTAAACGCGACGTTAAAATTCATCTTGGAAAAAACGCATTACCAGGATACAGTCTTTCCACAAAAAGAACTGACCGTCGCGAAATACTTGACAAACTTGCAAAAACATTAGGATGGAGTAATATAGTTAAAAAACTTAACATACTATACATCTATAATATGCATAGATACCCAGTTAATGCTGGTAAATTCCGTAGAGATATGTATTATGTACAACAAAAACACTCCCCTTCGCATAACACATCAGCTAAAGCCTACAATACAAGAAAGTCCAAGACAAAAACATCTAGAAAGTCAAAGAAATCAAAGAAATCAAAGAAATCTAGAAAGTCAAAGAAATCTAGAAAATCAAAGAAATCTAGAAAATCAAAGAAATCTAGAAAATCAAAGAAATCTAGAAAATCAAAGAAATCTAGAAAATCAAAGAAATCTAGAAAGTCAAAGAAATCTAGAAAATCAAAGAAATCTAGAAAGTCAAAGAAATCAAAGAAATCTAGAAAATCAAGACCAAGTAAACCGCGTAAATCTAAAAAATCAAAACCTGGTAAATATCGCAAGTCTCGTAAATAAATATTACAAAAATATTTATTTATAATTTATTTATAATTTATTTATTTCTTTGTCGAAATCTGTTCTCATTTTATCTGTTATAATCATATCTCTACTAGATGTGAGAAATGGGTCCATCAATCCTAATATATTTTTAATTTCGTAATAATTTGGACGTAAGCTGTCAATACCGTTTAATTTAAAACTATCATAATTATTTTCGTCTACTCTTATAGACAATATTTCAGATGCGTTAATTATAGTCTGTGGAGGTATATCTGTTCTATAATCTATTTCGCTTTGTTCTGTTTTAACACCTCGTATAAAATTATTTATATCTTTGATTTTTAGTTTTATCCTTAAATTTGTTGTCATAAATTGTGTATTATCTACCAAACTAATATTAAAAATAAACATTCTATCATTCCCAGATTCTTTATAATATAGTTTATTCAAATCACTAGTAATTCCCAAATTATGTCCTTTAAAATTTCCTATATTTGTATTCATATAATCTATAAGTGATTTTTTAATAGATGCTTCAAACGGAAAAGGTATATAAGGATTATGTTCCTTAAATCCCAATGGTTCTACATTATCATCACTAAACTTATCTTTTAATAATTTAACTAATTCTGTAGTTTCTGAATTAAATACATTTGGTATATAATATTTAGGTATTTCTATATTATTATAACCAACTATCGATGTAACATAATGTTCTTTCTTATTATCAAAATATGACACTATTATATAGGATATCAAAATGATAATAAATAATGCTACTATATCTTGCATTCTTCTTATTATTAACCAAGATTTTATTTTTACTCTATGTCCTATAATTTGAACTTAATTAAAAGTAAAATCGTTAGTTCTTGCAATTTCATCACACGCTTGTACTTCTAATGCTGGTAACCGTAATATTATATATAATATACTCATTAAAGCTGACACAAAAACTACACATAAATAAAATCCAAATTGACTTGTTGTAATATAAGAATCATTATAATTTATCCACACACTACCACTACTAACTATACTCCCTATAGAAATTAAAATGTTAAACATAAATAATGGTGATAATATATATTTCATGTTGCTTTAATACTCATCATTATATACATTATTTTCACTTTTTAATTACATTGTTATTTTATCAATAATAATACCAGTTTTAGGTGATACATATACACTTTGTATACCAATACTTTGTACTTCATTAATATTATACGAGTGGTCGTCAAAAAAAATCACATCTTCGTTTGTGACGTTCGTTTTTTCTAATATTTCTTGAATCATATCTTTCTTATTTGTATATTCAAAAATACTATTCTTATATGGATTAACGTCTCTTGTTTCATATATAATTTCATGAAATAAATCATAAATTTTCATCTCGTGTAAATAATGGGAAGGTGATTTATTATGAGTTGCTAAACATAATATTTTCCCACTCTTCTTCAACGAATTCAGAAAGTTTCTTATCTTAATAGTATATTCTTCCCTATATTCTACATTAACTCTATGCAAATATAGCGTATCATCCAAATCAAACACAAACACTTTATAATCTTCAATACTAATTTCTTCTTGACACGTCATCTTAACGATTAACTATTTCTATATTTCCTAAAATTAGTTAATTTTTCAATTTCTTTTGAACATATACATACATATAAAACATCTTATATACAACGGCACGTAAATACATATAAAACATCTTATATACAACGGCACGTAAATACATATAAAACATCTTAAATATTTTTTATTGGTGTCATTTAGCTAAGAGTAAACAAATACAAGGTCTTATTTATTTCCCCAACCATTTCATCCCTAATATTCGTAAGGTCTGTATCTGAATCTTTCAAATAATTAGGAAGTTCATACTTTAAAAATTGAACATATTCACGTAATGCATCCACTATATTTGCATCATTGAATTGTTTCACTTGAACATTAAATGTACTTTTAAATTCTGGGCGTTTGTATCGCCCCATATACGTTTCAACAAATTGATCACTTAGTTCAGATAAAGTATCATACAATGCACCAGAACCTGTATGTCTCGCATAACTTGTTGTTGACCAATGATATAATCTCAGATTCAAAATAATATTAAAAAAAACTTGAATGATGCTTTCACAACCCATGTTTATATTATATATTATAATATTAAAATAAAATTTGAACAAATTAATTATAATTAATCTTTAATTCTTCTACTATTTTAATATAATTAACTTGAGCTTGAACCTTTGATATTCCCTTTAATTTATACCACGCATTCCACTTAGATATATCTTTAAACATATAAAATGACGGCTTATCTATATTAATATCCCCAACTATAGCCTGTTTATAATTAGCGTAAAGCTTGAGTAAATCATCATCGCTAGGTTTACTCTGAAGATTATGTACTTCTTTACTTGCATCTTTAAATAATGTTTGAATAAGTTGGTTTTTACTAATCATTTATATCTTTTTCATATAAATGAATTAATTATTTAAAACGTATTTGGAAAAATTATATTACATTTCAAATTTTAAGCACTCTTTGACTTTCTAGATTTCTTTGATTTCTTTGACTTACGTGACTTACGTCCAGATTTCTTTGACTTTCTAGATTTCTTTGACTTTCTAGATTTCTTTGACTTTCTAGATTTCTTTGACTTTCTAGATTTCTTTGACTTTCTAGATTTCTTTGACTTTCTAGATTTCTTTGACTTCTTTGACTTTCGTGACTTACGT
>Ga0208133_1000226_pt1 | contig 22889 bp, 19 predicted proteins | sample ColrivemetaGS535_FD_187595 | JGI IMG/M metagenome (GOLD analysis project Ga0208133, IMG submission 187595) | Estuarine microbial communities from the Columbia River estuary, USA - metaG S.535 (SPAdes) (version 2) | ecosystem: Environmental > Aquatic > Marine > Intertidal zone > Estuary | place... | reverse complement strand
ATCACAAAAAAATAATTTAACAATCAGTGGGTGTATCTTCTAACTTGCATGTTGTGTAATATTCGAATTTTGATGTACGATTCAAAAGTGCTATATACATTACATATTCTAAAATAGTCAACGTTGGATTTTCAGCAGCAATTTTTTTATTAAGGACGTTAAAATACTCATCTAAAATGGATGCTTGTATATAAGGAAACATTGATTTTCTAATGATACCTTCGATTGCTTCAATCTGTTTTAATGAGAAAAACAGGCACGTCATACCATAGTTACTACCACCACGAGTTTTAACAGGTAAATTTAGACATTTATCTGGAAGTGTATTTTCTGAAATATATTGTTTATCAATTTTATCAAATAAAGCAAGTAATTCTTGAACAGAATTAACCGTGATTTGTTTGGTTGCGAGAGAAATTCCTGCGTTTATTATAAAAACATATGGTGCAATTATGTAGTATTTTCTAACGTCAGTACCTGTATCTGGTGGATCTTTTTCAATTGAATAACTTATTTTAAAAATAGGTCCCTCGGTGAGTGTTATTATAGTTTTTTTATTTGTTGGATCGGTACACGTATATTTGTCTGATATCATTTTACAAAGTAATTGTTTTGATTGTTTTTTTACTTTGTTATCTTGAGTGGCACTAGCGTCACCTTGTAATTTTTTTCTTATAAAAAAGATCGCAATACTAGACAAAATAAACAAACATAAACTACATACAACTATAACTATAAGTATAATATATTCCATTAATTTTACTATATAAATTAATATTACGTTATTAATTTATTTTTTATACTTGAGTCTTATTATAAAATTGAAAAAGTTATTTATAATATTTACAAACATCGTTTAGAATTGATGATATAATTTATTTTTTTTATACTTGTAAGTTTTTAATTTATTTTTTATACTTGTAAGTTTTTAGTCTTCATTTTTTTAACAACAGATTGGCGTTTTCTAGATCCCATAACAATTTCAGTAAAGCGTTTAAGGTCCTTGTCTTTACGTAATCGCAAAACAAATGCTAGTATAGCATCTAATTTTGGTTTACCTAATTTTGTAAAGTTGTGTCGTTTTGCAACATTTGCAATGTTTGAACGTTGTTTACTAGAAAACTTTTCTAGACCACAAGAAGTAGAAGCTTTTTTAATAAAATCTTGTCCTAACGCTTGTGCTAAATTTTTTGCAAAAGATGTTTTCCATGGCATAATTTGATAATAAATATTGTAATTCTTGCAGCAACTAATAATATCCGTAACACTTTGATCACCTGTAATTAACACATCTGGTAAACAATTTTTAAACAAACCAGTATATTTATCATATGGTAAAGGTGTTACATCTGACCTAAGAGTTAATGTACTAGGTTCAGTTTTTGTTTGTTTACTGTCTTTTGTTTTAATTAAAACATTTTTATAATAACCTTTGGATTTAATATATGCAAACAATCGTTCTAATGTACGTTTATCTTCCAAAACGTGAGGTGGAATAATTACATCTAGTTTGTCGTGTCGTTTATGATACTTTTTACACATTAGTTTTATAAAATTACCAAAACATTTTCCAACATCTACACGATCATCTCTTGTTAAATGAACCATAAGATATGGATGATTAATTTTTACAGTTTTTGCGAATTTAAATCGTGTAACAAGTAATCCAAATAAATCCTTACCAATACCAGTTGGGAAATCATATTTTTTTGGATCTGGAGCATTGTATTCTGAAAATAAAAGGGTATTAAATGGATTAGCATATGGTAAGAAGTTTTTGACAATATTTTTATTTGGTTCATAATCTGTACCAATCCATGGAGTTACCATAATTAAATCAAACTGATATTTTAAATGAGCACGTGTTGTTGGGTCACCCTTGCTATCAATATTGTATATTTTCATAGTCTTTAAATTTTCACATTCTACATATGCTTTGCTACCAGGAGTCTTTAAACAATAAATATTTTTTAAACCATTTTTAATAAAAGGTAATGGTTTAGTTGTGATCATTGTACAGTCTAACCCGTACCATTGTCTCATGAAATGATACATTTTCAAAGCGAAAATAATATCACCATATCCATAACATGGATGACAAATCAAAGCAACGCGCAACTTACCACCAAGTTTAGAAGATACTCGTTCCTTATTAGCCATCATTGTACGCCAAGGAACGTCGTACATTTGTTTGTATGATTTTACAGTTTTTAGTTGTTTTAGAATATCTTCCATATTATTAATAATTAATATATGACAATATTTTAAAAAAATAAAATATTGCGTATAATTATAAAAATGATTGAACAATTTATTTCCAATTTATTTGGAGGTGGTCTCTTAGAAGATATACAAGCTGCTAAAGCTAAACTCAAACGGTCTTCAGTTAGACCAGAGCTTCTTGAAGCTAAGCACAAATTGCGCAGAAAGGGCGAAGTGTACAATATTGCAAAAGGTAAAATTTGCCCACCTGGAAAACGTCTTAGTAAGAATAAAAAGTGTATAAAAGCTTCTCTCAAGAAAAAATCGTCGAAAAAGGTAAAGTCTCCTAAACGTAAATCCAAGAAAAGATCTACCAAGAGAAAATCCAAGAAGGTAAAGTCTCCTAAACGTAAATCCAAGAAAAGATCTACCAAGAGAAAATCCAAAAAGGTAAAATCTCCTAAACGTAAATCCAAGAAAAGATCTACCAAGAGAAAGTCCAAGAAAAGATCTACAAAGCGCAAATCTAAAAAAAGATCTACCAAGAGAAAATCTAAAAAAAGATCTACCAAGAGAAAGTCCAAGAAAAGATCTACAAAGCGCAAATCTAAAAAAAGATCTACCAAGAGAAAATCTAAGAAAAGATCTACCAAGAGAAAATCTAAGAAAAGATCTACCAAGAGAAAGTCCAAGAAACGTTCGGCTAAACGCAAATCTAAGAAAAGATCTACCAAGAGAAAATCTAAGAAAAGATCTACCAAGCGCAAATAAATAATATTCAACGTATTTATTACTTAAGAAAAATTTAAATGTTTTATATTTAAATTTTAAAATTGTGTAAAAAATTGAGAGTGAAAGAAAATTACTAAGCCTCACATAAGAAATTGAAAATTTTTTTTTTTAATATTAATATTCACTATGAGTGTTAATAATCAAACTCGCACTTTTCCAAAATTATTTGGTAGTGATGTTAAAGGAAAACAAAAGGAATGGAATGTTGTTGTAATTGATAATAGAGATCATTCTGTTGTCGAAATTGAATATGGATATGTATCGGGGAAAATGACTAAAAGCACAAAAAAGATTACATCTGGAAAAAATATTGGCAAACGAAATGAAACAACTCATTTTGAACAAGCTATTCTTGAAGCTCAATCTAAATGGAAGAAAAAGACTGAACAAGAATTTTCTGAAAATGATGTGAAGCCTACTAATGTTAGTTCTGAAAATGTATTGGATTGTGAAAATGTTGTTTTCCCAATGTTAGCTTCTGATTTTCAAAAATTCAAACATAAGATAACGTATCCTGTATACATTCAACCCAAACTTGATGGTTATAGAATGATTTTTAATAGCAAAAACAAGTCTTGTAATTCAAGACAAGGTAAATCGTTTGATGCTATTAAACGTACTTCTTTATACAAGGAATTGATTTCTATTAAAGAAATTGTTATTCTTGATGGAGAATTGTATCAACACGGAGGAATCTTTGAACATCTTGGAATGCTTAGAAAAAAGAAACTTGATGAATCTGATTATGAAAAGCTTGAACAGATTGAATATCATGTTTACGATTATATTGATGAAACGAAGACCTATACAGAACGTTTAGATTTTCTAAAAACTTTTTTTAACAAGAATCCATTTCAACACATTCGTTTTGTAGAAACTCGTACTGTATCTACTGAAAATGAACTCAAAGATCAACATTTGGATTTTGTTAAGGACTCTTATGAGGGAAGTATTGTAAGAACTGCATCTGGTAAATATCGTTGTAAGGCCAGATCACAAGACCTTTTAAAGTTCAAAGATTTTGTAGATTCCGAATATAAAATTATTGGTTTTACTAGAGAACAAGACACTGCTTCTAACAAAGATTTGATTGTATGGGTTTGCGTAAATGAAAATGGTGATAAATTCAATGTTAGACCAAAGGGTACAAGGGAAGAACGCAATGAACTTTACCAACGTGGAAATGAATTTATTGGGCAACAAATTCATGTCAAATACTTTGAACTTACAGATTCTGGTATTCCAAGATTTCCAACGACAAAATCTGAATCATATACATCTTATATTAGAAACAGTATTGAATAAAATGAAATTGGGTTTTTCTATTTAGATGTTTAATGTAAGCTAGTTTAACGGTAAAAATGTAATTTATTTTTATTTACTGATAATAGAGTAAATAAAATGAGTAATCAATTTTCGATGAAGGGATCGACAAAACCATTAAAGGGTATGACAGTATCCTCTAATTTTGGTTCATTCGAAACTTTGACGGCTACAAATTTACAATTAGAATCTATTAACATTGCTGGTATTTTTGAAGATGGTGTTTTCCAAAATGTTACTATAATAGATTCTCAGATTTTCAATACTGTTATTGGTGCAGAAGGTCCTAGCGTGGGTTATTTTAAGGATCTTTTCGTAAATCAAGATGTTAAATTTATAAGTAATGCACTTGGATATGTTCAATGGGATCCGACGACATCAGTATTTGATATATATGACTCTACATTACGGGTAAATAAATGTTCGTATTTAGGGAATTTAGAAATATGTAATAATTTCATTAAGGCGACAAATTTAGATGGAAGTATTAATTTACATCCTCAAGGAAATGGTACTGTTTATATTTGGGGTCCAACTTACATAAGTACATCAACTGGTAGTTTTTATGCAGAGTTTACGAGTGGTGGATCTTCATTATTAACAAAAGATAATATAATTTTTGATTCAAGTGAGGGTTCAGGTAGTTTAAGTACATATAATAAACAAACATTTACAACAACAAATGGTGATATTGAATTAGTTACAAATACTGCAAAAAATATTAATGTTTCCAACATTTTGACAACAACTTCTGGTAATACAATTGTATCAACGTATGGATATCATAATCTAAAATCTGGTGATGTTATAACGTTATCGAGTGCTGGTAGTTTAGGTGGGACCTATACTGTAGGGTCACTATACAATAGGCAAAAATTTGGTTTAGTACCAAATATAACAACAGCGAATACGATTACTACTGGTATTTATTCTAAAATACCGAATAATAATATTATACTAAACACTGAATCATTTGTAAAAATACCAACTGATACAGAATTAATCTTTGGGACAACATCAAATGCAATATCTGGAAATACTGGAAGTTTATTGATTGCAAGTAATGGTGATACTGTCTTTTCTGTTCCTACTTCTAAATCTATTCTTATACCACAAACAACACGTATTCAATTTTCAGAAGTATATAATACAACTGGGAGTTATACGTCAAATGGCAACTATATAAATTACGATTCATCGGCAATGAATATAGTTACAACAAATAAATTAACAGCAAGTGGGCCACTTACTCAAATAGATTCTACAAATACACGTTTTTATGATCCTATTTTAACAATAGCTGATTATTCTTTATCTTCGAATGATAATAAAGATAGAGGTGTTGAATTTCGTTATTATGATGTTTCTAGTGGTTCGATGAAACTTGGTTGGTTTGGTTACAAAGTAGATAGTAATAAGTTTACTTTTATTACAGATGCTACAAATGTAAATGAAAAGATATATGGAGACGCTGGTACATTTGAGATTGGTGATATTTCTACTAGAAATATTAGTATCAATTCTGGAGGTACATTAAATACAAATTGTGGAAGCATAACTAATGTAAGAAATATTTCTGGGTGTTCAGGTATTATAAATGTGAATGCGTCTAATTACTTGAATATAACAGGTGGATCGAAAATTTCTTTAGTTTCTGATGGTGAAATAAATATACCAAATAATATACCTATAACATTAGGTACATTAGGTACATCTGGTACTTCTATTGTGGAAGAAACATCTGGGAATGTACGTTTGACTGGTTCTAAAAATATAAGGTTTTTAACACAGAGTAGTGGTTCCATTAGTGTACCGATTGGAACTTACTTTTCATTTGACGGTACGTCAGTGGGTTCACAACGGATATCATCTAATACGACTGGTGATTTGGTAGTAACTGGAAACAAAAATTTTTATTTGACAGTAACAAGTGGTAATTTTATATTATATCCAAGAAATGGTGTTAGTACAACTTCAAGTAATATTCAGTTTGGGAATTCTTCTGAATTATTATGGGGTAGTACAGCTGGTATAAATTTGTTAACAAATAGTTCAAGTGGAACTCTTAATCAAATTGCTTCAAGTAATGTAAATGTGTCAAGTTCTATAGGAAATGTTGTTTTGAGTACTTATACTGGAGATATAAATTTATTTTCAACAAGTGGTAATGTAAGATTATTACCAACTACTAGATTGGTTTTTGATATATCAGGGACATCAAATAGTATAAGATATGATTCATCAAATTTAGTAATTAATGGTGGTGTTACAACTGGAGTAGATATAAGAAATGCAAATATAATTAATTTAGGTGCAACTACAAGTGTAAATATAACAACGGGTGCCTTTCTTAATTTCTCAGGAGATCTTAAACGTTTTATTGTTAGTGATACAAGTTCAAATTTTTATATATCGAATAGTATAACATCAGGTTCAATTGTAGTTAGTTCAGCTACAACTTTTATTAATAATGGTACATCGGGTGTATTAAATGTTATAAATAACGTATCAAACATTTCAACTTCGACGATAACTATAACTGGGTCATCGGGTAGTGTTTTAAGTGTTAATACTGAAAATATTAGGGTACAGGATCCTATTGTATCACTTGCAAATTATAATCCTTTGCAAAATGATAATAAAGACAGAGGTATAGAATATAATTATCGTTTAGTGACAACAGGTTCATTAAAATCTGGATGGTTTGGTTGGAAAAATTCAACTTCACGTTTTACGTATTATTCGGATGCAGTGAATACAGGTGAGACGATTGCAGGAACTATTGGAAATGCTGAATTTGATAGTGTATATTTAAAAAATACAATTGCATTTTCAAACCCTGGTGTTTTGGATATGAATTGTGGTACTATATCTAATTTGAGGACTATTGTAGGATGTTCTGGAGTGGTGAATGTTGTAGGTACAAATAGTGTTAATATAACAAGTAGTAATATAATGTTGGAAAGCAGTGGTAAGGTTCAAATACCATATAATATACCCTTGTCATTTGGATCAACTACGAATTCTATTGCGTCTGATTCTAATGGAACAATGACTATAACTTCAAATAATGGAAATGGTACTGTTGTTTTTAATTCAAATGTTCAAATTAATGGAGCAACAAGTACTTTTTATAGTACAGTTACAAACCTTCAAGACCCCATTTTTTCACTTGGTGGTGTTACGGGACCTGTAATTAATGATTTTAAGGATAGAGGTATTGAATTTAAATGGAATGTTAGTTCGGGTATAAGTGGTAGTAGAACAGGTTTTTTCGGTTATAAAAATAATTTAAGTCGGTTTGTTTTTATTCCGAGTGGTACTAATGTAGAAGAAGTATATACAGGTGCATATGGTGATGTACAGTTTGGTAATGGGTATTTAACAAATTTAGATTTAGCAAATGGAACAATTTCAAATGTTAATACGATTTCTGGTGGTAGAGTAAGTATAGTTTCAACAGGTGGTACTTTAAATTTAAGTAGTGGGAATATACTAGTTCCATACGATAGTCGTATTGCATTAGGGACAACTGCTAATTCGATTAGTGCAAATACAAATGGTAATTTAACAATTGCTTCAACTGAAGATATATCCTTTGTGACACCTACGTCAGGGAATGGTTCAGTGCGTATTTTAGAAAATACACCATTGTATTTTGGTTCAGATAATACTGATTATATTGTTAGGAATACAAGCAATAATATGCAAATTGCGAATACGCTTGGTGATATAGAAATGTATCCTAAAGCGTCAACGGGTAGTGTATTGGTGCCTAAACATACGTATTTGTCATTTGGATCTACTGACAATAGTATAGTTAGTAATGGTCAAGAGTTAATATTAAATGGTTTTAATGGAATAAGTATTAATACGACGAATTTTACAATTTCTGGTAATGTGAATATTATAGGTACTATTAGTGCGGCAGTAGACAAAGATTTTGATATCAATACTTATATTTTACCACTTGGTACATCACAACTTTTAAATATTTCAAGAATTGATAATTACAGTACCATAGGAAATGTTCAAATAACAACAACTACGCCTCACAACTTGAATTTTGGTGATGGGATTATAGTTAAAAATACGAATAGTAGACCTTCGATTGATAATAGTTATACAATTACTCGAGTTATTGATTCTACTTCATTTGTTGTAGTTTATCCTGGTGGTATAACATTAAGTGGTCTTGATAATGGAATTGTTAAAAGTAATTTGACAACTTATCAGGGAAAAGATGTAGGTATTCAAGTTAATTATTGGACTACATCGGGAAATGCTAATTTAACATCTGGTACATTAGGTTATAAAACAGGGTTTTTTGGTTTTAAAAACGATACGGGAAGATGGACATATTATAAAAACGCGACAATAAGTAATAATATTGTAACAGGTGATCTCAGTGATATAGAAGTAAATAAAGTTTTTACGAATAGGATATCTGGATTTATATTAGATGGTAATATTACAGCAGGGTCAAATGCTATTGTTGGTAGTAATTTTCAAATATCTGGAGGTACTATAAATGGAACACCTGTTGGTGTAAACACGGCCCAGACTGGTAGATTTACGAATTTGAGTAATACAGTTTCTGCAAACTTTTCAAACGTTACTTTATCATCTTCTTTGGCTTACACTTTTGAAAGATATACACTTTCTTCTAGTGTTTTATCAACTAGAAATCCGAGTACATCTTTTGTTATTTCATTGTTTTCTGTTTCTGGTATTAATTATACTACTTCTTCTGGTATTATGCCTAGTAGTAGTAGTGATATACCCGATGGTACTTTAAAAATTCTAGTGTGTAGTTCTATGGGTGTTGGATGTTCTCATACTATAATTTTTGGAACTAATAAATTGATTACTCCTAATCCGTTAAATTTATCAAGTCAAGCTACAAGAATTACATTTAAACGTCAAGGGCAAAGTGCACAATTGGTGTTTGATGCGCAAAGTAATAGTGGTCAAGGAGCATGGATACTCTTATCTAATGGTGTTTATGTTAGTTGATGAATAAAAAAAAATGAATAATAAATATAATAATCATAAATTGTAATAAGATGTCATTGTATAATCGAACAAAAAATGAAAATGATGCTGATTTTGCTGACAGTATGTTGGATAAAATTCGTGATTTATTAGTTGATCATAATCGCGAAACAGGGATGAATATTCCTACAGAATATGATTTAGAGTTGTCAGATACACAAAGAAATGCGTTTTCAAAATTTCGATCTGGTGAATCTATGTTAATTTTGGGTAGTGCAGGTACTGGGAAAACCAGATTGGTAAAAGAATTTTACAAGTATGTAAAACGAAATGACGAAACTAAAACAATGTATATAACATCTACAACTGGTATTTCCGCATATAATATTGGGGGAATTACTATTAATAGTTTTATGGGTATTGGTACAGGTGATGCTTCTATTGAAGTTTTATTAAAACGTCTTCGATACAAAATTAGTATAAAGGATCGTATTCGTAGAACTGATATTCTTGTAATTGATGAAATTAGTATGATGTCTGCTTCAATTTTTGAAAAAATTGATGTTATTTTTCAAACACTTCGTAAATCAAAACTACCTTTTGGGGGTATACAGTTAATTTTAACGGGTGATTTTCTACAATTAGAGACAATTTTTTCAAATCCAAATGATGATAATCGTTTTATTATTGAAAGTCAACTTTTTAAAAAGATGTTTGCTAAATCAACAGTTGTTTTAAAAGAAAATTTCCGTCAACGTTCAGATAACAAGTATATTGATATTTTGATGAGAATAAGACGTTCAGAACAAACTGAAGTTGATGTATCACATTTACGTGAACGTTTATTAAAACGAGGAGAACAAAAGGGTGATATTGTTCATTTAGTTAGTAGTAATAGGAAAGCTCAAGAAATTAATACCGAAAGATTGGGATCTATAAATTCACCAGAATCGTACTATGAAACTGTTTGTATAAAAACTGGTGACAAAGATACGTGTGAATTATTACAAAAAGAATTACAAAGTCAATTTTCACAACGAGGAATTGAAACAGTAGCTTTAAGAAAGGGTTGTCGTGTATTATTGATTAAAAATTTGGATGTAACAAATGGTTTAGTGAATGGTTCTATAGGGACAGTTGAAGATTTGTTTACTGATGGGGTTAGAGTAAAATTTGATAATGGAGTTGTACAAATTGTGAATAAGGTGGAATGGGAGATTGAACTTGACAATTCAAGAGTTGTTCTTCGACAAATCCCACTTATGTTATCTTATAGTATTACAATTCATAAATCACAGAGTTTGTCATTAGATAATGCTGTTTTGGACCTAGCTGATTGTTTTTGTAATCATATGGTTTATGTTGCCTTAAGCAGAGTAAGATCATTATCTGGATTATATCTTAAATCATTTAATCCAAAAAAAATAACAGTGAATCCAAAATTATTGGAATTCATCAATGCAATCGAAAACGAAAATGTATGTAAAATTTAAATAAATAATGAAGCAAGACCAAATAAATAAAAAATTGAATTTAATTCAAAAACATAATAAAAATACACTTTAGCAAATGAACACTACAGAACAAAAACAAATGAACACTACAGAACAAAAACAAATGAACACTGCAGAACAAAAACAAATGAAAAAATTGAATTTAATTCAAAAAAATAATATTATCGCAATGGATAATATTAATTCTAAACAAAATATCGAGTCTAAAAAAATTACAGAATTGACTGAAAAATTAGCAGAACTCAATCAAATTATTGTAAAATACAATATTACTGAAGGAAATTTAATTAAAGAAAAAAATGAACTTGAACAACAATTTAATACTCTTAATGTAAATAATCAAAACAATTTAAACATGAAAGCATTTGCAAAAAAAATCATTGAAAAAGAACATAATATTAGAAAACACTTTAAAAAATTTATTGAAAGCGATAGCGTTAATGCTTTAATTCATAGTCCTACACAAGTTGGTAAAACTGCAGCTACTAAAGAATTTATTGAATTTTGTTTAGATGAAAAATTGCCAGTTATTGTTTCCTGCGATAATAAATCTGATCAATTAGAGCAATTTTATACTAGAATCTCTAATGATTTTTGCAGTGATAATGTAACTTTAGTAAAAGCATGTAATCCTAAACTTGGTAAAATTATTACAGATTGTTTTAAAAATACTAAAAAAATTGTTATATTTTGCCTTGATAACGCATCGCAAATTAAAAAAGTAAAAGAACAAATTGTATTAACTATAACACTTGAAAATATTAAATTGAAAAAAATAGTTATTGCTCACGATGAAGGAGATGTTATTACTAAAGATTACGATATTGAAAATTTAAATGATGATCAAAGTGAAAGTCATAAAGAATGGTTAAAAATGATCAATTATTTTTCTAAAGCTGAAATTGAATTAAAAAGAATATTTGTAACAGCTACACCAGAAAACGTGGTTTACAAATATAAAATCGAAAATGTAATACGTTTAAGAGTTCCTAATAATTATATTGGATATGATAAAATTAAATACAATGTCCTTGATGATCCAAAATATATAAGGAAAATTTTAATTGAAGAACAAAATAGAAGAATTTTAGAAAAAGAAAATGGAATTATACTTTATTGTGTTGACAAAAAAATTGGAAATGGTCAAGATCAAACTTTTATATCGTTATGTAGTTATTTAGAATGTGTTGTAAATACTTATAATGGTAATGGTATTACTGTTCGTATTAACAATGAAAAGTTTGAAAAACGTTTAGAAAAGTTTGTATCGTTAAATAACAAGGTTAAAAATAACAAACGAATTTTTTACACTGATGAAAGTACAAATGAAACAAAGAATGTTTGGAATATTAAAGGAATGACAGTTAAAGATTTTTATCAAATTTGTAAAGAAGTAGGTTCAGGTGTTATTGTAACAATTGGAATGGATCTTATGGCACGTGGAATTTCATTTGTATCATCAGAAAAAGCAATTGATACTGTTGCAGCAACTACTATGATTTATAAACCAGGTACAACTATGCATGCAGTTGGCTTGTGTCAAACAATTGGAAGAATTACAGGAACAGCAAGACCAGATTTACAAAGAAGATTATATGCATCAAAAAGTGTAATTGAAAATTTTATTAATTACAATGAAAATCAAATGCAATATTTAAAAGAAATTAGTAGAAATGACAATGTTGTATCAAGTGAAATTATGAAAACTATTGAACTAAACAAGAGATTGACAAGACCGATGGATAGAAAGAAACTAGGATTAAAACCAATGTATAAAAGCGAATCAGAAAGTGAAAGTGAAATAGAAAGTGAAATAGAAGGTGAAATCGAAAGTGAACGCGATAAAATGAAAAAATTAATTAATATGTGGTGGGGTAAAAAAAATATTATAGGAAATATCTTGAAATTTGTATACGATGAAGATGGTGTGAGCGAGGATAAATTAATGAAATATTTAAAAGACAATAATTATTCTAAAGCGTGGTATTCGGATTTAGCACAAGTTAATAAGGAATATAAAAATATATTTAAAAGAAAAAATAATAATACAAACTTGACTAAAGAAGCTAGAGATTATATTGATGAAATGGAATAAATATTAAAATAAAATTGTAAATAATGTAAATAGGTCCTTAGGGACTAAAATTATATATCGATAATATTGAAGATTTTTTGGAATAATGCTTTAAGTACATTAACAGACATGCTATTACCGATTTGTTTAAACATTTGTGAATTACTAATTATTTGATTAAAGTTTATAGGAAAACCTTGTAAAGATAAACACTCTTTTGTACTTAAATATCTATTATATGTACTATGAAAATATACATCACAACGTGTTGATAAAGTAGGTACCATATTTTTCATTGGATTGACATAATTAGTATTAGGAAATACATAATTTTTTTCATTATTAATTTTTTTTAATTTTTTAATAATTGCAGGGAATAGTTTATTATTTTTGTAAATAGTTTTATCAATAATAAAATCATCTAAATCTCTCATTTGTAATTTTTCTGGTGTTGAATAAGGTTCTCTTTGAATATCTTTACGAATACCTATAATAAATATACGTTCACGATTCTGAGGTATACCGTAATCTTTTGTATTGAGTATATTAAAAGAAACATTATAAGCAAGTTCTTTATTTTTGTTTTTGATTTTTTTTAATTGATTAATAAGATAATTAAAGGGTGTACCGTTTTGAATAAATTTAAAATTCTTTACATTTTCTAAAATAAACACTTTAGGTAATTTTTTTTGAATAACTTTTATACATTGATACATGATATTACTTCTAGAATCTTCAGTACCCATTTTATTACCCATCAAACTAAATGGTTGACATGGGAATCCACATACATACATATCTATATCTGGAAGTAATGCATGTTTGCGTTTAGTTATATCATTGTAAATTTTTTTGGGATTGTAATTAGCTTGTATACTTTTTAATGCGTAAGGATCTTTTTCACAGCAAAAAGAGTGTTCAAAAGGTATACCTAATTGTTGTAAAGCTTGTATAGGTGCTTCAATACCAGAACAATCAGTTCCTATACGTAACATTATTATTAAATCAATAAAAAAATTATACTAGTTTATCTAAATATTATAATTGTGTCATTAAAACTCTCCCATCCACCTTTCTATATTTATATAAAATTCATCAAATATTTCACTAATTAATTTATAACTGTCATTTACGATATTTATAAATTCAGTTTCATTTACAACATGCTTATCTAAATAATCTTTGAATTCATTTATCAATTCGTTTCGATTGTTATATGTTAAAAAATCTATGTGATCTGGTAAATATGTAGATAATAATTTTCCACCAAACAATAGTCCTAAAATAAACATATACCCATGCTCTAAAGGATGTTCCTTACAACGATTTAATAATTTATTCATATTTGATGATATGTCACAATCAACTTTTATATCCTTGTATAATTTACTAAATAACGATCTAAAAGGTTCCCATTCTGATCTATCGTCTTCCAAACGTCTTTGTATTTCATTTTGAATGTATTTGATACATATTTTATTCATATTAATATACATCTCACCGGCATTCTTTTTGTTTCTAATTAAATTTACAAATTTATGTCTATCTACTTCTTTATGACTTTCCTTTGTACTATTGTATAATCTTTCTCTAAACATAATACTTTTAAAAAGTATTTTTTACTATTTTTTTTAACGTATTTGCATTCTTATGACATTATCTCAACTTGTTCAGTTTCTTTAAGTTTAGTGGCGCCAGTATAAACATAAGCTAAATGTTTGTCGAGTAAATGTTGAGATAACATAATCGTCTTTGTTTTGTCAGTATATACATCGGCGAGTAATCTTCCATATTTGTCAAAGTCTTTGCATTCTAAATATACTAGAAAAACAGATTCGTTTAATATTCTTTTGATATCTGTTCTAGTTATATTTATATCATATTCTTGTTTTGTGTATTGTTTTGTGTATTGTTTTGTGTCTTGTGTTATTAGACATAATAGTTCTAATCGTGCTTTTAGGGCAAGTATTTTATTGTCTTGATTTTTACTTTTCATTTCACAAGTATCTATTCCATTTATACGTACGTGATATTTGTAGTATGAATTAAAAACTGGTAAAATGATTACAAGGCTGTCACCATCTATAATATCCACTAAACGTCCAGGTATAAAACTTTTATCAAGTGTAAATTCTGGTGTATTTATATCATAATTATTAAAATTGTATTCATTATCGTTCATTTATTAATATTATATAAATTAAGTTTAGGTATATATAAATGATTTAAAGTTAAAGTTTTTAACTGGTTATTATGACAAATAAACGGGTTAATAAAAAATTAGATATTGATATGACTTCAGAACAGTGGGTTAAAAAAAATTATAGAAAAGTGTTGGAAATTGCAAATGAGAAAATTTCAAATTCTATTGAAACAAATAATCAATCCGAGGTTCAAAAGTATCGTTTAGAGGCGATTGATATAATTAAAAATTTTGTTGGTAAGTTGGATTTACGAGATTATTTATTACTTGATAGTAACCCAGAAGTACCTGAAAATATTTTTTGTGATAGTTATTTTACTCTTGGTACATTATATAAAAGTTATGTTGAAACAGAAATGCAATCGGGTATTAATTTACGTAGACAAAATGAGGCTAATAGAGATGAAAACGTAGAAATTTTCTCCAAAGAATTGGAGACAATGTTTAGAGATGCATTGGGGTGTTTTTTCATGATTTTGCGTGTTCGTTTTGAGAATGATTTGGCTTTAAAACAAATTACCAGTATATATACGTATATGAGTTTATTTGCAGGTGATTTGAATCTTTGTTTAAATTATATGAACGAGGCATTGATATATGTACCAGGTAATCCGACGATTCATTATAATTTAGGATATATACATCAAAGATTGAATCGTTTGGATGCAAGTTTAATTCATTACAAGTTATCTATCCATTTAATGGATAATATAAAACAAGACACTAATGAATTAAAGGAGGAATATAGAAGATTGCGTATAAATGATTACAATGGTATATCTGGTATTTTCCGTTCATTAAAACAGTGGCCAGAAGCGTTGCATTATTTATTAAAGGCTGAAAAGATAGATGGTTTAGATCCAGATATTCAAAATCAGTTGGGTGTGGTATATACAGAAATGCGTAGAACAGATTTGGCAGAAATTGCTTATAATATGGCAATTAAAAATTACACACGAGCTTTTGTATCAACTGATCACAAGTTCCTATTATCAGAGTTGTATTTGAATTTAGGTCATATGCATTCTTATAATGGTGATAATCAAAAATCAATTGAATGTTATAATAAATCATTAAAAACGTGTCCAAAGTTTAATTTACCATTTCAAAACAAGATTATGAACTTGAACTATCTTTTTGATCAATTGGAAGATAAAATGTACATAACAAATCAACATCGTTTGGTAAACAAATTATACAAGGGTGTTGGTGATAATCCGATATACAAATTTGATAAAGACTTTTACAATACACCAAAAATTAACATAGGTATTATATCAGGTGATTTTGTAGATCATCCAGTTAGTTTTTTTATAAGTACATTTTTGAAAAATTTTGACAATACACGTTTTAATGTAACTTGTTATTCAGAATGTATTATAAATACTGGACTTTACAACGATAATTTAAAATTTACGACAATTAAAAATTTATCTGCTGAGCAAGCTGCAGATGTTATTTACAAGGACAAGGTTCATGTTTTGTTTGATTTAGCTGGTCATACGGCATTTAATAGATTGGATGTTTTTGCTCGAAAGCCAAGTCCTATTCAAATTACTTATATTGGATATCCATTTACTACTGGATTGAATGAAATGAATTATCGTATTACGGATAGTGTATGTGATGGTGATTTATCTGTTTCTCAAAAATTTTATACAGAACGTTTAGTAACTTTGAAAAATTGTTTTTTGTGTTATGATCCAACTGTAATGAGTAATAGTGGAGAAGGAGAGAAAATGCTTCGTAAAATACATTTGCGTAAACGTGATGGATTTATTAACATTGGATGTTTTAATAGAATCAATAAAATCACAGAAGGAGTAGTAAAATTATTTAATGATGTTTTACTGGGAGTTCCCAAAGCACGTTTAATCTTAAAAACAAAAGCCTTAATAAATAAAAAGGTAAGAGAAAATTTTATAAAACGTTTTAACAAGTCTGTTCAAAACAGAATTAAAGTATTGGAATGTACAATAACACACGATGATCATTTGTTAACATATAATGATATCGATATTGCAATTGATACATTTCCGTATTCAGGAACAACAACAACTTGTGAGGCATTATATATGGGTGTACCGGTATTTTCGATTTATGATAATAAATTTTACTTTCATCCTCAAAATGTGTCTTGTAGTATTTTGAAAAACAGTAATTTAGAAGAATATATCATTGGTCAAGATGATAATATTATTGAAAAAATAAATGGATTTGCTGAAAAAATTGATGATATAACGTTTTGGGATGATCTTAAAAATGAAACGCGTTCAAAATTTACATCTGGTTTGGTGTGTAATAAGACAGAATACATGAAAAATTTCCAAGAGTTAATAGGGACTTTATTTGAAAATCATAAAGACAATTAAATATAAAGACAATTAAATATAAAGACGTGTAATTCAGAGGGAATGATTACTAATTTATTTTATGCATAGGTTGTAAATATAGATCGTTAGCATCTTCGGGTTTAAATAATCTGACAAGTTTCTTACCTTTAATCTGGATAAGAATACCATGAGTAATATCATAATGTAAACCAGAATCGATATATTCTGTATTTGTATTAAAAAGTGCTAACCATTGGTTACATCTATAACGTGATTCAGGAAATCCTGTAAAAAGACATTCAGGTGGTTTTTGTGGTGTTAACGTATCATTTTGACCCATATAGATATTGTGGGTATTATTTTTTAATAATGTTTCCATTTCATCAAATGTTAATTTGGCATGTTTGATTTTATGATCTTTAAGTTGAGATTTGTTTACATGTAATAACACATTCTTTTTAGATATAATAGCATTAATTTTATAATCTGGATACATTTGTTTGTAACTTTCAAATGTATAATTGAAAAATGAGTGTTCATTTTTATTAAGTGAAAATTTATATGGTTTTTTAAAATAGAATTCATTATATATATGACCTGCAAATTCTGATACAGAATAGCTAATAGCTATATTTTGTTGTTCATCTGGATAAGAAAAAACCCAGTGAAACCATCCTGCTGGAATATATAACATATCTCCTGGATTAAGTATAAAGGTAAGTTCTTTACATTTATAAAAATCTGGATAATCTAATATGTTTGGAGGATATGTTGGTATAGCACTATGGGATGTGTACAATGTATTCATTATTAAGATAGATTGAAATTATATTTATATTTTTAGCATACCAATTTTAATTAAGTGTTTGTAAAAACGTGCATTTATATATTTATTACATCATAAAACAATACAATTTATAAAAAAAAAAAATATGTTTATATATATTATAAACATATATGTCATTAAGAGAAAAAAAATCAAGAGATACTGAACATATTTTTGGTTCAGCTTGGGTTTATAAATCGGCAAAAGCTGATTGGGTAAAAATAATTCCTCCAGAAATAGGAGATATTAAACATTCAGTTAGATCAGATGATCACGCTGGTTGGTTATTATGTAATGGAAGAGAAGTTTCCGGAATAATATATAGTGATTTACGTAATGTTATTAATGAAAATTTTAATGTTGGTTCTACTAGTGGTTCTACATTCAACTTACCAGATGCACGAGGACGTGTTTTAGGAGGTATTAATCCATCAGGATCTAGTTCTGATTTAACAACTAGATTATTGGGTGCAAAGGTCGGTGAAGAAAATGTTACGTTGACAGTAGCTCAAATGCCAACTCACACACATACAAACAACTCTAGTACAGGTTTTGGGTTAATAGGGTCAGGCGTCGAGAGTACAACAACTAGTGGGGTTGGTTTAGATACAGATACGGTGTCACCATTTGAACCTAATTTAGTGACAACCCCAGCAGCATTAATAAATACTACTACAGGAAATAGTCAGGCTCACAACAATATGCAACCAACCTTATTTATCGGTAATGTTTTTATTTTTGCTAAACACCAAACTGACTCTGTTCGTGCTTAAATTTTATTTTATACTAAATTTTATTTTATACTAAATTTTATTTTATATATTTATTGTATATAAAATAATGTTTCGTTTATTGTTTATATTTTTGATTTTGTGGGCTTTATACAAATTGCAAACTACTACGCAAGAGCAGTTTTATAATAATTGTGGATGTGGTAGATGTCCTTTATGTAGGATGTTTTATAGATCAGAATGCCCTACTAGAAATATGTCTTATGATATAAGAGGAGAAGCGTATTTTCCATTAAGAAGAAATTTTCCATTCGATAATTCTGTTATTGGACCAGGTAATAGAGGATGTTACCCTAAAAGAATTATGGAGCTTGAGTAACTGTAACTGTAGCTGGTGCTGTTGTAACTGATGTAGGTGTAACTGTAGCTGGTGCTGTTGTAACTGATGTAGGTGTAACTGTAGGTGTAACTGTAAGTTTAAGTGTTTTATTACGACCTCTTCTATGTCCACTTTCAGTGTGATTGGTTTGTTTATCTATGACATGAATTTCTGGTAATCGATCGGTTTCTCGTTTTGCAAATATACTTGGATTTAATAAGCTAAACAAAATTAGTAAATTTTTAATCATTTGTTTATAATTTATAATTTATAAAAAAATGTTTTAGTTTTTTCTTATGTAAGAAAAACACAGTTTAAAAATTAAGTAAATAATTGTGTATTGTGTTTGTTTCTTACATTATTAATATTAGTAAAAATTAATGGATGAATCAAACATTAAAGATTTAAAGGATCTAATTGGAACAACTATTAATAAATATACTATAACTAGATACATAAGTTCAGGGTCTTTTGGTAATGTATTTGAGGCAGTTCATAAAACAACAGGTGACATAGTTGCCTTAAAGATTCCTATAAAAAACAAAGATCGTGATGGGTTACCGGCATTGATGGATGAAGCTAGAGTATATAAACATATATCAAATCCTGAGCGTGGTGTTGCAAATATGAAAATTGTACGGAGTAAAGATACAAAGATAATAGTTATGGATTTACTAGGTGAAAGTTTAGAAGCACTTTTAGGCAAACATAAGCATTTTGGTATGAAAACAATAATTTTATTAGCAATGTCAATGATAGATATAATGAAACACGTTCATAGTTGTGGTTATATACATAGAGATATAAAACCTGATAATTTTGCAATCGGATACAAAGAATCTCAAAAATTGTATTGTATAGATTTTGGATTATCTAAAAAATATTTAAAGAGAAATGGAATTCATATAGATTTTTCTGATAAAAAACGTTTTTGTGGAACAGCTAGATATGCTAGTATAGCAGCTCATAAAAATCATGAACAATCTAGAAAAGACGATTTGGAATCTATAGCATACATATTAACGTACATGTATAAAGGTAAACTTCCATGGCAGGGAATAAAACACAAGGAAAAAAAGGAGCGTTATAAACTGATTGGTGAAAAGAAAATTGCGACGACTCCTGAAGTTTTATGTAAAGATATGCCAAAAGAATTTGTAATATTCTTGAAATATGTTAGAAATCTAGACTTTGATGAAAAACCTCACTATTCTGCTTTGAAAAAGATGTTTTTTAATCTTTATAGATCAAGAAATTACAAGAATGACAAATTAGAATGGGAAAAGTAAATTAAAATTTGTAATAATTTACATTTTTTGCAAAAAATAGCAAAAAGTTATGTTTTAAACTAAACACGTTTATAGTTTAAAACATAAAAAATTATACAGGTGTATACAATATACGACCCTGAAAAATGATAGAAGAAATTAAAACTGATAATAATTGTATTATTAAAGCATTTGAAAATAACCCTATAGCAATATTACACGAAGATATCAACAATAAAAAGGTTTATTATTTTAAAGCAGCTGATATAGGAAAAGCTCTTAATTTATCAAACATAGCAGTATCTATACAAAGTTATGATGAAGATGAGAAGGTACTAAGGAAAGCTTATGACCTACGAGGATGCGAACAAAATACTGCTTTTCTAACAAGCGGAGGTGTTTATCGTTTACTTTACAACTAAAAAAAAGAAGTAGCAAAGAAGTTTAGAAAATGGGCAGGATCGATATTATATTTAATGAATCAGCAGAATTAAAGAAACAACTAAAAGAAAAAGAAGAACAATTACAATTAAAGGAAAATGATTTAGAAGCTCAAAAATTATTAGTGAAAAAAAAGGATAAAGAATTAAAACAGATGGCAAAAAAAATTTCATTAGATTGGTTATACGTAGCAGTGACTGATAATGTACAAGGCGTATCTAAAATAGGTATTACAGAGGAAATTTTGAAAAGAATAGATGGGCATTTGAATAATAATATAGATTCCAAATTAATAAAACAAAAGGATTACTTTAAAACGTCATTTAGAGAAGAACTTTTAAAAATAATAGAAACTTTTATTGGAGTAAAAGCAATAAAACGAACGAATAACAGTAAAAGAAATGGATATTCGTTTTTTACAGGTATCAAATTAATTATAAAATAATTGTATAAAATGTTTAATTATTTTAAAAAACGCGTTAATTACTAGGGGGGGAATTTTTACATAAGAAAAAATTGATAAATATTTTTTAAGTTACTTTAATATATGTCTATAAAGTCAGGTAAATCAACGTATTTGTGTGCCGATTCAAAACTATTATATTGGGGTCATATTCCATCATCACAAGCAATTTTAAAAATAGGTCATTATACATCAATTGCTGAAAATGTCAATTTTTTTGCTGATGGAAATCATCGTTTTGACCATGCTTCATCATTTCCTTTTTATGAATTATTGCACATAAAGAATGCACCACGTAATGGATGGGGTAAAGGAGCCCCTACAGTAGGAAATGACGTATGGATTGGAAGAGATTGTAAAATTATGAGTGGAGTACATATTGGAGATGGTGCTGTAATAGCTGCTGGAAGTATCGTTACAAAAGATGTTGAACCTTACTCTGTAGTAGGTGGTAATCCTGCCAAATTTATAAAATATAGATTTTCAAAAGATATTATTTCTAAATTCTTAGAAATCAAATGGTGGGATTTACCTAATGAATTTATTTTAAATGAACTTGCACCTATTCAAGATGATATCCATAAATGGATAGAAAAATGCGAATCGTATAGAAAAAGTATGATTGTATAATTCTGTTTGTGGAGTCAATTTGTAAATAACTGTTTGTTTAAATTAATTTAAAAATAAATATAAAATAGTATATAACAAATAAAAACTCCAGTTAAAAAACAGATATTCGTTTTTTACAGGTATCAAATTAATTGTATAAAATGTTTAATTATTTTAAAAAACGCGTTAATTAAACATTAAATAATGAATTACGGGAAAAAAAAATATTTGCTTATATTATAAAAACAATGATTGAAAACTTTATCTCAAATTTGTTGGGTGGTGCCAAGAAGTCAAGATCTAAGAAACGATCGCTAGGAATTCCTTCCCAATCCCCTAAATCTTTACCTTTGGGTACTAAGAAAAAGGGACGTAACGGAAAAATGTACCAAGTTAACTTTAAGGGTAAAAAACTTATTTGGGAACGATGTGTAAAGGGACATTGTTCAGGACGAGGAAAAGTTCAAGCAGGACCTTCTCCTCAAGCTGGTGGTAAATCTTCTAAGCGTAAATCCAAGAAAAGATCTAACAAGAGAAAATCCAAAAAGGTAAAATCTCCTAAACGTAAATCCAAGAAAAGATCTACCAAGAGAAAATCCAGCAAGAAAGCTAAACGATCTGTCAAGCGAAAGAGCTCCAAGAAAAGATCTACCAAGAGAAAATCCCCAAAGGTCAAGTCTCCTAAACGTAAATCCAAGAAAAGATCTACCAAGAGAAAATCCCCAAAGGTCAAGTC
>Ga0208133_1000224_pt1 | contig 22912 bp, 20 predicted proteins | sample ColrivemetaGS535_FD_187595 | JGI IMG/M metagenome (GOLD analysis project Ga0208133, IMG submission 187595) | Estuarine microbial communities from the Columbia River estuary, USA - metaG S.535 (SPAdes) (version 2) | ecosystem: Environmental > Aquatic > Marine > Intertidal zone > Estuary | place... | reverse complement strand
AAACTAAATCGGAAAGCAAAGAAGAAAAGAAAGAGGAATCAAAGTCAGAGGAGAAAAAAGAGGAGAAGAAGGAAGAATCTAAAGAAGAAAAGAAAGAGGAGAAGAAGGAAGAAAAGAAAAAAGAAGAAAAAAAGAAAGCAGTAGCAAATCCAATGATGATGGCTAGTGATTTGGCTGGTACGGAAGATGCTGACGGAAACTACGCTGTAATGATGAGTGTAGGTGTATCTAAATCTTCTTTAATGGGAGATAAATCATATTCAGCTACCGCACTTATTTGGAGTACCCTAAACCAATTCGCATTAAGTGGTGGTATTACTAAGATGGATTTTGAAGATGGTAAATTAAACGCAATACATTCATACGGAACTACATTTGCATATCTTAAGGGAACTATAATGAACCTTAACGGATACACTTGGATTAAACCACATCCTAAATACGGAACGTTTGGATATAATGTGGGTATAATTACTTTAATGATGCAAAACGCAATGACTGGTGGATATGATGTAAGTTTAAGTTCATCTTTGGTAGGATTTTGGATGAAACCATATCCTTATAATAGAAAGGTTACCCTAACTCCGCAGGTATTCGTAATGCAATCCCCATTAGCTTGGAATACGGTGACTGGTGGAAGTACTGTGAGTAGAACTCCGGGAGCAATGGTAGGATTGGGATATGATTACAAATTAAGTAAAAGATTTGGATTTTCGGCATCATATAAAGCGGCAATGTCTTTTGGAGATAGTTTTTCTTTATTAAATAACATACAAATTGGGTCAAAGTTGGTATTTTAGAATAAATCAATATTTATACACACAAATCAAATACATTATGAAAAAATTGTTGAACTTTAAGAATATAGCAATCGTAGCATTGATTATATTCGTTTTATTGCAGTGGTTTAACCCAGGTGGGATATTGCCAGGTAAGAAAGTATTCATAGCTGGTAAGGCTTATGAAGTAATTAAGCACGATATTGATACGGTTGATATAGTTAAGACTAAAATAGTAACTAAGAAAGGTGAAGATATCTATCATGAAACAATCGTAGAGAAAGAAGTAATCATTCCAGCGGTTATTGATACTGCGGCATTATTAAAAGACTATTACTCAAAGGTATTATACAAAGATACATTGATTTTACCTGATTCATTGGGAACGGTATCTGTAATTGATACAATCACACAAAACAAAATCTTAGGTAGAACTTTCAACGCAAATGTTAAACAAAGAACTATCAAAGAAACTATGATTGTTAAAGAATTACCTAAGACTAAAGTATTCTATGGTTTAGAAGGTGGATTTAACAAAGCAGATTTTGTAAGTTCAGTAGGAGCTGGTGTTTTAATCAATACTAAGAAAGATAAGATATACCAATTGGGTTTAGGTGTTAATAATCAAACAACCGATGGTATAAATGGTGGATTCACCCCATATATTAGAGGTGGTGTTTACTGGAAAATTAAATTAAAGAAATAAAATGATAAAGCTTACTCAATTAAACGAAGCATCGGAAATAAAATTCAAAGAATTAAAACCTATTCAACAAAAACAGGTTGTGGCATTTCAAAAAGTAATTGGTGGAGACCATTCTCAAATTTTTGCCGGTATTCACGGAATGGTTGTAGATATTCCAGCAAGAGGTAACTTTGGAACTGGTTATCGTTTTGGAGCCGATACTCTTAAAAAATTATTAGCATTAAAGATTCGTTGGGTTGAAGCAGATGGTGATGTAATTTCAATAGGATTTTAATATGATAAAGTTAAAAGATATACTAAACGAAGAAACTATTTTAGTTCGCAGAGTGGATAGTAAAGCAGTGGAAACATTCTTAAAAAAATATCCAAAGGTTAAGCAAATAATGACTACATTAGCTCAGAAAAATACTGATTTAATGAGAGGATATAAGGCTTTCTTAAAATTCAAAGATAAGCAAGAACCATATTTAGGTGGTAGAGGTGAAGAAACATCATCTGCAACTTTTGGTTCTAAAGTATTCTATAAATACGAATTTGGTGCAGTTAAAGGTGGATGGCCTGAATTGTATCAATACATATATACACTTAGATATGGTGGATTAGATGGAGCTAAAGTTGAATCCGTAGATGAAGTAATAGGTAGAGAAGCAATGGGAATTGCTGGATTTACTGGTACTCGTGGAATTGCAGTACAAAAATTTATAGATGATTTCAATTTGAATGCTAAAAAACTTTTTAACTTTATATCTAAAGGAAAGTTAAAAGATAGAATGGACTTTTCAACAGCAATAAGTGGAAAACCTGGTAACAAATATCAAGGTAATTTTGTAGGTATGTTTGGTGAAAGTACAGTAACCGAAGTAACATTACAAAAAGGTAAAACTTATGGTGGAACTAAATGTGAAGGTGGTTGCTTTATGGGTAAGGAAGGTTTAAAGAAGATAATTAAAATATCTAAGGATTCTCCTAAAGATGTTTTTATGTTTAGAGATGATAACTACTCTGGATTACAACCACACTTTATTAAAGATGGTGTAATTGCAAAAGCAACTGTAATAAATCCGGCTTACGATTTAGAAAAACATAAAGTAAGAACTTTAAATATTGGTAATGATGTAATTCTTTCGGTAAGATTATTTGTATCAACAAACGAATCAATAACGGAAGCAAAATCAGATTACGAAGTATATCACAAATCATATACATCAGCTATCCAAGCAGCTAAAGCATACGCAGAGAAAAAAGGATACGAAATAAATGATGATGATTCTTTCAGACAAATAGGAATGGGTCCTAGAAAACCATCGGAAGGCAAGACTAATAAATTTAGTATTGAATTATCTAAAGATGGTAAGGTACAAAGAAAGAAACTTCAAATTCAAGTTTATGGTATGAGAAACTCATATGAATTGAACGCATACATCCAATAAGAAATGAAACTTAAAGAGTGCATAATCGTATCTAAAGAAATTAAAGATAAGTTTATCCTAGCTAAAAATAGAGATAGAGCTTATAATCCATCTTTAGAAATAGTACACACTATCATTGATGGTGTTGAAGTTGCATATCTGCACGATTTAGTAACGGATTGGAGTGAGGGCTTAAATGAAAACGGAATTGGTGTTGTAAACTCAGCACTATTAGTTGGACACGATGAAGCTGAACATAAGATTGTAAAGAAAGGAGGAAAGCCAGGTCCTGATGGTGATAAGATGAGAAACATCATTAAGCAACCTACTCTAATGGATGCGGTACGAGCTGCACTATCATATAAGGGCAAGAGTGGATTATCTCTTAAAGGTCATACATTTGTATCATCTACAAAACATATGGTTAGTATTGAAACTACATCAAAGCATAAGGCTGATGTTAAACTTCAAAACTCCGAATCACCTGTTGTTCGTACAAATCACGGACATATGTTCACCGATGCTGGATATACAAGCGGTGAGAAATATCTAAGTTCAAAATTAAGAAAGATATCAGCTGAGAAATCAGTTGATAAAGTAGAAGATTGGAAAGAAATAGCACAAGCTATGAGAAAGGAATACTTTCCAAAGAAACCGGCTCTTAATATGAAAAGAGATACAGAAGAAATGTCTACATCATCTCAAACTGTAATGAACCTAACGGATAAAATATTACAAATAACTTACTTTAAGGGTAAGGTAGATGAATTCAAAGGTATTAATAGACAATTGCCTGAAGGATACCAACCAAAGATTACAATCGAAGTAATCCCAGTTTAATTTCAACATTTTAATAGAACCATATTTATATACATACAAAATGTAAATATATTAATATGTCAAACGATTTCGAATTATTTCCAGGTAAATCCCTAAATGGATTATTTCAGGATATATACAACAACCAAGTACATAAGAAAGCAAGAATCAGCGATTTAATCAATGATTTAAAAAATATGGTTAGAAGTCCAAGCGATATGGGTAACTTAGGACCATTAATCAATTCACTAATAGATAGTTCAATCCGAAATGATGACCATTTGGTTAAATTGGCAGCAATTGCAACTAAGATTGTGGCAGCTGATAAAAAGACTGAAGGACAAGAAGGATTCCTATCTCCATTTGAGAAAGAACAATTACTTAGAGATTTAGAAGATACTAAGTTAGAAGTTGAAAGAGTTGATGATTTAGAATTCGAAATGGATGAGTTAAAAAAGAAAATGAAGTAATATGGGAGAGATACTTTCGGGCAGAATGGTTGCATCTAATAATATAACCAATCCAAATGCTTCTTCGAGACAAATAAATATTGGTGTTGTTTATGATATTATTTTAGATGATACTCATGAATTAATAAAAAAAGGTAAAGCAACCGTTGCAGATATTGGTTCGGTGGCATATAGATTGTTAGATGATTATTCAGTAGATTCAACCGATTTATCATACGCATTCCCATATGATAATGCTTCAATAAAAACAATTCCAGTAATAAATGAACTTGTTGAAATAATAATAAATGGTATTGGTGCATTTTATAAAAAAATACAACCAGGCGATGGGCCTAATAATTCAGCAACAATAAATTTCATTTCTACAAAATTTGAATCTGCTAATAATTTGGATGTAGATTCAAATCCAGATGCATCTAAAATGTATAGAGAAGGTGTTATAACTGGTATGCCAAATACAAAATTATCAAAATCATCAAAATATAATAAATTTGGTGATTATTTTCAATTTACACCAAATATACATAAATTAAAATTATATGAAGGAGATTCTTTATTGGAATCTAGATTTGGACAATCTTTAAGATTTTCAGCATATAATAATCCAAAAAAATCATTTTCACCTGTTACTATATTAAGAAATGGTGAAAGCTCATTTAATAGAGAATTAGAACCAACGTTAAGTATTGATGATGATATAAATTCAGATGGCAGCGTAATAACTATGAGTTCTAATGATTATCAATTAGCCTTTCAACCAGGTACGATTGATAGCAAAGGTTCTAATGATTTTGAAACAAAGCCCGATTCATTTAGTAACTATCCTACTAAATTAATAGGAAATCAATTATTACTTAATTCTGGTAGAATAATAATTTCAGCAAAAACAGCTGAAATGATATTTTATTCAAAAAAGAACTATGGATTTATTTCAGATGGAGCTATGTCAATTGATAATAAATTAGGAATTGATGTTAGTGTTGGAGGTAATGTAAATGTAATTACAAATGATAGAGACGTTGCATTTTTTACTGGAAATGGTTCTATATTTTTGGGTGATATTGATAGAGAACCTATGGTTAAGGGAAATAAATTAGTTGATTTATTAGCAGATTTATTAACAGCAATTTTAAATCAACAATACCTAACTCCATCAGGCCCAACTGCATTGGGTCCTGAAAATTTTAATGACTTTATTGATATTAACAATAGATTGCAAGAAATACTAAGTTCAAAAAATCAAACATCATAATATGGAAAATTTAAGTAATCTACCAAATCAGATAAAACCCGATTTACAAAATTTTGCAAGCGCAGCTAAAGATGTGGTTGCCGGTGCAGTTAATAATATTCCTGGCGTATCTGATGCAAAAGATGCTTTTAATAATGTTAAAGAATTGGGTGGTAAAATTGCGGAAACTGCGGATAAACTAAAAAACGCATTAAAAAAACCTGAAATACCAAAAATACCTAATTTAAAAACATTAAGGCTTAGGAAACCCCAAAAGCCTAAAATGAAAGAAATTCCGGTTCCTCAAAAATTTAAAAAAGCAGCTGATGCAAAAGCTGCGTTAGAAGCTGCTAAAGCAGCAAAAGAAAAAGCAATGGCTAAGATAGAAGAAGCTAAAGCTTTAAAAGAAAAAGCAATGTCAAAAATAGAAGAAGCTAAATCAAAATTAGAAGCCGCAAAATCTATGGCAACTGATTTTAAATCTAAGGTAGACTCAATATCTTCTAATATTCCAAAATTCTAATATATGTCTTGGGAAACTTTTAGAACCGAAGTCTTGAAGGTTGTAAGTAAACCTGAAAATATTAAAAATATTGATTTGGTAGCAACTACATTTGCTATTCAGTATGATGCTTGTATAAAAAGAGGAGGTGATTTAGTAAATAGAATTCCGCTTGTAAAAGGTGATATAGATGGTATGAAAGCTATATTTGTACAAGCTTTAACAAATGGATTAAATTCAAAAGCACAATACGATTTAACTGGAGAAATGGGAAAGGGTGTAATTAAATATTGGACTGGGGCTGTTATGAGTACACTCATTCCTCCGCTTGTTACATTAGAACAAGTAGCAATCGGAGCAGCTGCTAATATATTAGTTAATACAAATGTAGTGTTAAATCCTGGTATATGGAAAACATCAAAATCAACTAGTGTACAAAAAGATGATAATAAATCTAATAAGAAAAACGAAGATACAAATACAGACCCATTAGATTCAAATAAAAAAGAATCTTTATTATTTGTAGGAGATTCTGTAACGGCTGGTTCTATATCATATCCATTAGTTATAAAACCACAATTACCTAATTTAAATATAGATGTATTAGCCAAAGGTGGTATGACTACAAAATGGATGCTAGATAATTTACCAAATCAGCTATCATCTACAAAATATGATAGAGTTTACATATATGGTGGAATTAACGATGCTTTTAATGATTCAATATCGATAAAAACTTCGATAAGTAATGTTCAAAAAATGGTAGATTTAATAACAAACGCGGGAGCTAAAGCTGTTATTATCATTGGTTATAATATGGATACCTCTACTGATTATAAAAAAATACCAACCACCAAATATGTTAGTGATGTTACTAAATACATACCTATGATAGAAAAGTATAAAAAATATCAATCTTCATTATTATCCGATATTAAAAATGCTCAATTTATAGGTAAATTTGAAATAGGCCCTTTAAGTGATGGATTACATCCAAGCAAATCACAACACAAAATAATAGCAAATATAATAAAAAACGCTTTATAGATGTCAATAATAAATCCAAATAAAGTACCTAGATTATTAGTAGATGATTTTATAACATTAGCTAAAGAACATTTATTGGGTGTAGAAGGTATGGCTACTTGTTTAACGACATATACAACTAGTGTTGGTGTACCTTCAATTGGATTTGCTAAGTGGAAAGGATATCAATCGATTCCTGAAATGCAAATGGATACTACGGAAATACCTAATTTACCAAATAATTCTACTAGTTTCAAACCACCTGAAATAACAAGTAATTTAGTAGTTGTTCCTGATGATCTTGAAGCGGAATTGGCAATTTTAAGAGGTGGTACAAATGTTAAACCAACAGAAAAAACCGCAGATGGTAAAGATGTTACAAACTATGGTAATACACCATCTACTAATTTTGTAGCAAGTAATCAAGATGCTAGAAAAGCAGCTGAAGCTTATTTAGGAAGAAATATGACTGATACCGAATGGAATGATTTAGTTTCATTAACATTCGCAGAAGCTACATCAAATCAAACTGAAAGAGCTTGGGTTATGGCAACTATATTAAATAGAACTAGAATAGGATATACTCCACTTGGCGTTAGAAACCCAAAATATAGATTTGATACAATTACGGATATTATAAATCAACCATATCAATTCCAACCTGTTACTGGAACTAGATTTGATCCTGGTCCTAAAGATTCATACTTAAATGGTCTTACTAGAAATACAAATGCAGCAATATCTATTTATGGAGCTGCTAAAAATATATTAAAAGATGTACCAAAAGGAATTACGTTATTTACATCAAATAATCCAGCAGCATATGGGGCTGGTACTAATATTAATTACTTATATAATTTAAGAAGTAAACCAACATCTAAGATAATTGGAGGTACAATTTTTGGTTTTTAAATTAAAATCTTAAAAATAACAATTCAAATATTTATAAACATAACAAATAAGACAATATGGATACTGATAAACTTTTAAAGGCCATCCAAATCCTTATTAAAGAGGAATTAAAAGAACAACTTCCGGCATTAATTAAGGAAACTGTAAAGGCTGAAATGAAAAAACTTATAGCAGAAGGTAAACAAACTGCTGTAAAACCTAAAAATACTGGATTATCAATGGCTAAGGCTATGATGGAGGATGAACCTATTATGGAGTCTGTGACTTCTAAGGTAATACCTACAAAGCAATTTAGTAAAAACCCGATGATTAACCAAATTCTGAATGAAACAGCAATGGCACCTGCAACTGGTGATGGTTATAGAACAATGAGTTTTGGACAGGGTGATATGGGTTCAATAGTAGGTAGAACTGCAATTGCTGAAAAAATGGGTTATGGTGATTTGGCAAAAGGACCTTCTCCAACTGGATTAGGTGTTCAAACTGGTGTACCTGAATTGGATAAAGCTCTAAATAGAGATTATTCCGAATTAGTAAAACGATTTAAAAAGAAATAATGGCAGTAGTAGTTGGTCAATATATTGTAACTGGTAATAATAAAAGTGTAAATGATTATGCAATAGGATTATCGTTGCCGTTACAAATGGGAACTAATACATTCAATCAAACGTATAATAACTTAGAACAATTAAAATCTAATGTTAAAAATTTATTGTTGACAAATAGAGGTGAGAGATTAGCACAACCATTATTTGGTACTAATTTAAGAGAACTTTTATTTGAACAAAACGATGGTGATATTAAATCAAAAATATATGATTCTATTGAATCTGCTATTGAATTTTGGTTACCTCAATTAGAAATTAATTCAATTGATATAGAATCAACCGATAGAATGAAAGATGAGTATGCTTTAAATGTTAGTATAGTATTTACAGCCAAATATAATCAACAAAACTTTACGGTAGATTTTAAAATAAATTCATAATATATGGCACTCAATACTATAAATAAAAATTTCAAAAATAAAGGCAAAGATGTAAAATATCTTAATAAAGATTTTTCTGCATTTAGACAAAATCTTATTGAATTTTCTAAAACTTATTTTCCAAAAACTTATAATGATTTTAGCGAAGCATCTCCTGGTATGATGTTTATTGAAATGGCATCTTATATAGGTGATACTTTATCATATTATATAGATGATACATTTAAACAATCATTGATGTTATACGCTGATGATATTGAAAGTGTAATTCCTTTAGCAAGATATTTAGGTTATAAGCCAAAAGTAACATCACCAGCTACAACAACATTATCTGTATATCAATTAGTTCCATCTGTTGGCTTGGGAATAAATAATAAGCCGGATTCTAAATATTATTTACGAATAAAGTCTGGAATGAAAGCAACTTCAAACGATAATGGTATAGATTTTATAACATCCGATATTGTTGATTTTTCAGATGAGATGAATAGAGAAATTACCGTATATGAAAGAGATGCTCTTACTGGTGAACCTACTTATTATTTAATTAAAAAGTATGTAGATTGTAAATCTGGAAGTATAATTACTAAGCAAGTTACATTTGGTAATTATAGTCCATATCAGTATATAGATTTACCTGAAAGTGATATTATTGAAATATTAGATTGTAGAGATTCAAATAATAATAAATGGTATGAAGTTCCATATTTAGCTCAAGAAATGGTGTTCATAGAACATCCTAATACAGAAGCAAATGATTCTGATTTGTATCAATTTAAATCAACTGTACCTTATATTTTAAAAACAATTAAAACTCCAAAAAGATTTACCACAATTGTAAATCAAAATAGTACAACAACTATTCAATTTGGAGCTGGTGACCCAACTGCTAGTGATGAACAATTAATTCCAAATCTTAAAAATGTTGGATTGGGATTGCCAAATTCAATTAGTAGATTAGAAGAATCGTTTGACCCAACAAATTTCTTAAAAACAAAAACATACGGAACATCTCCAGCAAATACAACTATAACTGTAAGATATTTAGTAGGTGGTGGGGTATCATCAAACGTTTCTGTTAATTCAATAACAACTATTAATGGTATTGAGTTTGATGAAGATGTATCATCGTTTACGAATCAAGAGTTGGGATTATACATAAAAATGAAAAATTCAGTAGCAGTTGATAATGAAATACCAGCTACAGGTGGTAAGAGTGGTGAGACTATAAATGAAGTAAGACAAAATGCATTAGCTAATTTTGGAGCACAAAATAGAGCAGTAACTGCAAAGGATTATCAAATAAGAGTATTATCAATGCCTTCAAAATTTGGAGCAGTAGCTAAATCATATGCAGTTGCAGATGGTACGTTAGATAATAATTCACCATCATCTATATTAGCATCTCCTAATAATTTGCAAGAATTTACGGATTTGGTTATGAATTTTGTAAACAAACCAGATTCCGATGAACCAAGTGAATTATCTGTTAAGCAAGATATTACTAAATTTTTAATTGGTAAAACATCTAATGAAAACGAAAAAAATAATCCATTTGCAATTAATTTATATTTGTTAGCTTATGATGTTAATGAAAATTTAACACCAATTAATAGAGCTGTTAAGGAAAATATAAAAACATATCTTAATGAATATAAAATACTTACGGATGGTATTAATTTATTAGATGGGTATGTTATCAATATAGGAGCTGAATTTGAAATTATATGTTACGCAAATTATAATAAAAGTGAAATACTAATTCAATGTATTAATGAGTTAAAAGATTATTTTTCAATAGATAATATGACATTTAATCAAACTATTAATCTAAGTGAAATAGAATTACTTTTAGCAAATGTTGAAGGGGTATCATCTGTACCAATGTTGAAAATAACAAATAAATGTGGCGGAAACTATACACCAAATTCATATAATATAGATGCGGCAACAAAGGATAAAATTGTTTATCCATCGTTAGACCCATCGGTTTTTGAAGTTAAGTTTCCAGACCAAGATATAAAAGGGAGGGTAAGATAATGGCATACTATTTTATGACAGCATCAAAAGATGCATCGATATATTTACAACAACCCAATCAAAATTGTGGATTGGATGAAATATTAGAAATAAGCAAAGTTTACTATGGCAATGTAAAGGATGTATCAAGAGCATTACTTAAATTTGATGTAGGATTTTTATCATCATCTTTAGTAGATACTTCGGTATCTATGAGCGAAGCTACACTTATATTAAAAGAAACTCAAAGTGAAGAACTTCCATTAGAATATACATTATATGCATATCCTATATCACAAAGTTGGCAAATGGGAGTGGGTACTAGATTTGATAATGTATCTACACAAGGAGTAACATGGAATTATAGAGAAGGTGATTCTAATTTAGAATGGCTACCAATAGGAGTATTTACGGCTGGTTCTACTGGTTCTCAATTTGGAGATGGTGGTGTGTGGTATTCATCTTATAGTACCAATCAATCATTTAGTTATAGTACTGCTGATATTGGTATGAACATAAAACCAATGTTACAAGCTTGGATGAGTGGTTCTATTCCAAATGAAGGACTTATAGTAAAACATTCATTTGATGTAGAAAATGATACGGAAGATTATGGAATAGTAAAAGTATTTAGTAAAGAAACAAATACAATATATCAACCAAAAATAAGAATAGGTTGGAACGACCAATCCTTTGTAACAGGATCTTTAACTGCATTAACCGCTGAAAATATAAAAGTTAATGTAATTAATTTTAAAAAAGAATATAAACTAGGAACTATTCCTAAAATTAGGTTAGTTGGTAGAGAACTGTATCCTTCAAAAACATTTTCAACTACATTTGAATATACTGATGTAAAATATTTACCAACAACAACTTATTATCAAATAAAAGATTTTAATTCGCATGATATTATAGTCCCATTTAGTGATTATTCTAAAGTTAGTTGTGATTCTATTGGTAATTATATTAAATTGAATCTTTCAAATTGGGAAGCTGATAGGGTTTATAAAATTGAATTTAAAGTAAATATAAATGATAATGTTCAATATTTTGATGAAGATGTAACATTTAGTATAGCAAAAAATTAAAATGGAAAACAAAGGTTTACGCAACGAACAAATAATTAGTGAATTACAATTGAGTGGTTCTTTGGCTATTAAGACAAAGAACGATTATGGTATTCATTATTTTATGGATAAGAGTCCTGAAGATGGTATAATATCTGGACAATTAAATAGACCTAAATATAATGAAAGTGAACTAATAAAATCAATAGATACTGTAATTGTAGAATTACTGCCAATTGAACCACCTCCAGTAGAAGATACAGTTCCAAGACGAGTATACAATCCAGTAACTCAATCTGTAATAGATTTGACTGAAGAAGTTTCTAGACTTAATGTAGAGATTTTGGATTTAAGTGCAAAGGTGATAGAATTAGAAATTGTAACACAAAGTCTTAGAGTTGATATAGATGGTCAATCAATTATAGCGGCATCTTCTCAAAATCAAGGAGAACAAGCAAATTTAAGAGTTCAATCATCGGTAGTTGAGATATCAAATGCAATACAAAAAGCAACGTCCGAAGCAATTCAGAGAGTATCTTTAACAGCAAGAACACAAGCATTAGAAGAACAAAACAAAGCATATAAAGAAGAAATTGATGGAAAGGCTGCTAAAATAGCAGATGGTCATAAAGGAGCCGGTGATGTTACATATAAAATTGTAAAAAGAGCAAGACCGGACGATAAAGATTTAAGAGTTGAAGTTACGGCTGGATTAGCGGTACAATGGATAAACGGACCTGAAATTGAAATATACAATCCTAAAGATACAGCTGTTACGGTTAGTGTTAAAGAAGATGCACAAGATTTATTAAAAGAAACTTCTCCAATAACAATTGCACCTAAAGAAACTAAAACTTTAGTATTAGTAGTTGATACAGCAAAAGCAGCAACTAAAAATCCTAAAAGTAGTGGTGGTATACTTGGTGGATTAATTGGAGGTTCTGATAACGACTATGATGGTAGTATTATATTAGAAACACCTGGCGGTAAAACATCTTTAACATTTAGAATGTTTAAGAAAAAGAAATAAAAAATGGCAATAAAAACGTTTAAAGAAATATTAGTAAATAAAGGATATCGAATTGATTCAAATGATAGACAAATTTTTGAAAACGGAACTATTGAGTCTTTTTTTGGAATAAGTGCCAATGATGCAATTGAATTTATTATATATGATGCAAATGATAATCAATTACCTCAACGAAATTTTGGTAATGTTAGATATATACCATTAACAGCTGAAAATATTGGAGATTATTTTATGATAGCCGAAGGTACTATTTTTCAAAAATATAAATTTCCATCGGAATATTTTATTGATGTTGAGAAATTATTAAAAGAAGCGGGATATCAAAATGGTACATTTAAAACTCAAGTAACTTTAATAAATAAAAGAGTAGGAAGTAATTCTAATTTGGATAAATTATGGATATCCGAAATATCTCCATCAAGAACTGAAATTAGATTATATCCAAATGATAAAGGTGTTGAAATAAATGCAGAATTAAAAGAAAGATTTAATTTATTAATTAATGATAGTAATTTTACAGAGGATATAGCAAAATATTCAATATCTTTTGTAGAACAAATTAACCCAACATCAATAGGAAGTGCAATTAAAGCAAAATATTCGGAAGCTTGGTTTGATAAATTTAGAAGTGAATACAAAATAGAAAATTTTGATACTTTTTGCACTAATGTACATAAAACATTTTTAGAATCCTGTATCAATGAATTTACCGGAAAGATATCAAATATAAATGATATAAATTACGGAAAACCAAAACCATATAAACAAAGTATATCTTTGAATAAAGTTGATGTTACTAAAATAATAGAAGTATTGGTAATCAACGCTATAAATAAATATTTATTACTTCCTGATGTTAGATTTGGCTCTAAGAAAATAGATAAATTAGAAAGCTTAGATTCAGCGCCAGATATATTACAATCTAAAAAAGCAGATTTACAAATAGATACAAAATCACCAACTGTAAGTAAAGTAGTTAAAAAATCAGTAGAGCAATCTGAAAAAACTTTAACATTAGACAAGTTAATAATTGAGGAAGTTAAAAACGAACCTATTCCTGAAATAATAAGACCTTCTCGTCCGGGTGGTGGTGGATACTCCGGTGGTAACTACGATTATGGTGGTTCATATAGAAACAATGGTCCGTTTGAAAGGGATATGAACGAAAGACAAAACTTAAGATAAAATATTTATTAACAAATGGCAGATAATAAGAGAAATAAAAAGTTAATTGGTGGGATTTTAGGTGGCCCAGACAGGGCTAATGCTGAACAATCGCCAAATAAGAAAAAATCTGCCCCAAAAGGTATATTAGGAAAACTATTCAAACCAGCATCTGAAGATGATAAAATAAAATCAGATAATGCTAGAAATAAAAAAATAGCATTGTTAGGAGCAGCACAGGCCGTAGATGGTGTTATTTTACCAGGTGGTTCTGCTGGTGTTGTACAAGGAAATAATATAATACCAATTGGTGGTGATGATACTGGTGGTACTCTTAATCAAGACGCTAACATAGTTCTTAGACTTTCATCAAATCAAGCACAATCTGCTATTTTTGTAAATGGAGAAAACACATTTAAAACAACTCCAAACAAATTAAATTTTAAATTAAGTGATGTAATTAAAGATGGTGTAAAATTAATTACACTACAAAAAGAAGGATATACTACAAATGAATCATATGTAATTAGAGTAGTAAACAATCCTGATTTCCAAGAACAAGCATTTGATTCCTATGAAAATCAAGTAATTGAACGAGATGGTGTATTTGATTTAATTCCAAACAAAGCAAAACAAATTTTTACTAAAAACTCACCATATTCATTTAAAATAGAATATTATAAAGAGGGTGTTTTGCAAACATTTGATGGTGCTATTGATAATAATGAAATTAAAGAAATTCCATTTGAATTAACTATCGGAACTAGAGCAAATGGTGGATTAACAACATCCGCAATTAATACATTAATTATAAATGTAGAAGGACCTGATAGTTCTGTATTAATTACAAAAAATGATGGAGAACAAACTAAATTATTAAAAGGTAAAAATGTAATAGCAGCTGACCAAGGTAGTATATTTCAAATAACATCTTCTAATCTTAATTTATACAAGTTAAATAAAATACAAGCAACTAGAAAAGGATATAAAGTATCTATACTTGAATCTGAACTTGGTAAAACAGTATCAACAAAAATTACACTTGAAGATGATTATGTAATAGATATTACATCCGAACAATTTGCAAATATTGTATTGGATTCGCCTGTAATTGATTTGGTTAATAAAGATGAAATACGAAAGTATAACATAAATACAAAATCAGAATATCCTATTCAATTAAACAAAATAGGTAGTGTTACTAAAGTAACTGCATTTGTTGGGGATAAAACTTATACATTTGATAATTTGTATGGACCTAAATCATTACTTTCAGCAATAAATGGGGTAGTATCCGATAAAATAGTAATATTAATTCCAGCAGAAGCATTTTCAAAAATTGGAAATTATAAAGTAATTTTAGTTCCGAATAATGCAGATGGAGATGGTGATGCGTTAGAAATACCATTAACAGCTGTTGATGAAGTTTATGTTGGTGTTCCTGATTTAAGAAATATACAATATCCATCTGAATTAGTAGGACCTGATTATGTGGGTACTAATGTAAGATTTGATATATCGTTTGAATCAATAAATACGGATTATGTAAGGATATATGTAGGCGATTCAACAACATATATTCAAGAAAAAGCTGATGGTTCTATAAATGTAAATTTTCAAGAACTATTAAATATAGGAAATGCATCGGTATCAGAAGATACAAATTCTATTTTATTACCATTAAAATTAGTACCATACAATATAAGTGGACATGATGTTGTAGTAGGAAAGACTGAAATAATATCTATTAATTTTAAAAAAGGTGCAAATCAAATACCAAGAAGTTTAGTAATAAATAGAATATCCGATGCGTTTGTTTCTCAATTAAATGATTCTATTTTTAAAGATGAAACTTCTAAATACTTAACTCACTTATTACACATTGGTTCTGGTAATAATAAAGTTATTACTACGTGGACTGGTAGTCAAGGTTCTTTAATATTAAAATTATATGAACCACTTTCAACGGAAATACAACCAAATCAAGAAGTTTGGATATCCAAACTAATATCAAATCCTATAATTGAAACGGTATCATTAATACCTGAAGCTGTTGAGATATGTAATACATTAAAAGGACCAAACTTTTCAGTACAGCCTGATAATGGAATAGAATATCAAATATATGAAGATTTAGTAGCTAGTGGTTCGGTTACATCAAATGATTTGGTTAATAAATATGCAAATGCACTTGGTATAGATACGGAGAAACTTAATATAGAATATGTAAGTGGATCTGTATATGTGTTTGAAAATTTTGTAAATTTTAGTTCGGCTTCTGAAAGATTAGATAATTTTATGTATAAGATTCGATTAATTGAATTTTATAAAAATAAATTTGAATCATTATCAGCAACTACGTTTACACCACCACCGGGTGGAGTTCTTACTGAAAACGGATACCAAGTAATTACAGAAGATGGATTATATGATATACAATGGGAAGTTATACAATTTGCTGGAGTTTCTCAAGCTAACGAAGCAAAAAAAGTATATGGATTATTAAACGAAGTTATTAGAGGACTTGATGGATATGAGAAATTTTTATATTCATCTACAAATGTATTAGCATATCCAAAAGAAATATATACACATCCAATAACTGGATTGGCCACACATGTTTTAAAACCATCCACAACAACGGAAGTTACTAATTGGTATGATACTGTTAAAGAAGAATCATCTACATATGACAAATATAATTCAAATTATTTAATAAATAATGTACCTGTATATCTTGTAAATGATACGGATAATGAAGATTTTCTGACATTCTTAACAATGATAGGTCAGCATTTTGATATTATTTGGGCATATATAAATGGATTAGCTAGAGTTAAACAATTAGAAGAATCACAAACCAAAGGAATTGCAAATGATGTAGTACAACATATGTTATCTTCTCTTGGTTGGGAAAATAAAAAAGCATTTGATTCTCAATTTCTTTGGGAATATGCATTTGGTACATATAAAGATGGTTTCCAAAAATACTCAATGCCTCTTAAGGATGCAAATGATATAGTATGGAGAAGAATATTAAATAACCTTCCATATATTTTAAAACATAAAGGAACTGGTAGAGCTATGAAAGCTATTATGGCTTGTTATGGTGTACCTCAATCTATGTTGACAATAATGGAGTTTGGTGGACCACAAGATCCAACAAAAGGTGGAAGTACTAAATTTACATTTGATGATAGAACAGCTGCAATTCAAATGAAATCATCTTCATCAATTTCAATACCATGGCATGAATTGAGTGATACGGGATTATATCCACAATCAATAGAATTTAGAATTAAACCTGATATAGTTAAAGATACTAGAATAATATCATCAAGTCAATTTAATTTAGATATTATACAAACAACTGGTTCTTATGCTAGATTGGATTTTAAAATAGGAGATTCATCTGCACAAGCAGGTCCTTATTTTGAAGCAACTTCAAGTGGAAATGAATACATTACATCATCCATTGTTTATGTATTAGGACCTGATACTTTTACTAGTAGTTTAGATTTTCCATTATCTACTGAAAATTATAGTAATGTTTTACTTAACAAATATGCATATGGTAGTAGTACATTATTTGAAGTAATATTAGCAACATCTGACGGTAATAGAATAACTACATATGCTAGTATGTCTTTATTGACGGCCGGCAATTATTGGGAAAGTGGCTCTTCTTTATCAGTAGGTAATACATTTAGTGGTTCGTTAGATGAATTCCGTTTATGGAGAGTACCATTACAAGCATCAAAGTTTCAAAACCATACATTATTCCCAGATGCTATAAATGGTAATTCATATACAGCATCTACTGAAGATTTATTATTTAGACTTGATTTTGAATATCCAAAAGATAGGACTGTAACGGAAAATGCAGTTATTAAGAATGTAGCTATAAATCAAGAATATGGAGAGTTAGGAGCAACTGGTAGTTTCATATATTCGGCATCAGCATATCCATATCAATATATTCCTTATGATAGAACGGTAACAGCAAATGTTCCTTCTATTGGATTTGGAGTAGCTAATAAAATTCGTTTTGAAGAACAAACATTGGTAACCGATTTATCATATAAAACTAGAGCAACTAAAAAAGCATATGACCAAGCTCCAATAGATTCAAATCGTTTAGGATTATTCTTCTCTCCAATTAAGGAATTGAATATGGATATCTTAAAAGCATTTGGTGATTTCAATATTGATAACTATATTGGTGACCCATCGGATGAGTATAAAGATACATATAGAGAATTAGATACACTTAGAGAATATTATTTCCAAAGATTGGATAATAGAAATATAAACGAATATATTCAATTGGTAAGATATATTGATAAATCTTTATTTGATGTACTTGCCGATTTAGCGCCTGCTAGAGCAAAGGTATCAAAAGGATTATTAATCGAACCTCACTATTTAGAAAGGAGTAAAACTAAATGGAAAAAAGCAGAATCGGAAAGAAATGATTATGATACTTCTATAAATATTGATGATAATAATCAAATTGAATTAACGTATAATGTTAAAGATGCATTATTAGATGCTACAAATACAACTACATTTGAAGGTACATTAAACAATTACAATATGTTTATTGATAACTCCGATGCTACTGTATTTGAAGTAACTAATCCAAATTATGAATCTGAAATAAATTACAACTTTGATTCACTTTTATTAGCAGACGCACCTTTCTATGATGTATCTATTCAATGTCCAACTGGAGAAACTTTAACAGGAGAAGTTGATTCATTTCAACTTGAATCAATTGGAATGGATAAAAACTCTTTAGCAAATTTAGGATATGGTGCTTATGCTAGGAATGGAGTGGGTATAATTAGAACATTTGATGGTATATTCGGAAATTCAGAAACAACCGGAAGTAGAAAAAATGTTTATTTAGTAAAAGAGCAGTATATAACAAATGTATCAACTCAAATAAAAGGATATCCAACTATTGGTTCTGTTCCAGGTGAGCAAGTATTATATGCAGATATTCCAACAACAAATTACAAATATAAAGTTTCAATAACACCATTTAGTACTAGTTCATTGGTTAGTGTTGGTAATGAAGTGGTTGCGGTTACACCTCTTAATGGATATTTCCCCACACATTACAAATATGTAAATAATTTGAGTGAGGGATTGAATCGTTCTTTTTGGAAAGGTTCTAAGCAAGGATTGGATGCAAATGGTGTATTAACAACTCCCGATGGATTACCTGCAGTAGAAACATTTACAACTAATCCTAACATTCTTAGAGTGGCTAAGACCGGTAGAGGTAGTGGTGAACCAATACTTGAGGTGGATTAATTTGAAAATATTAAATGGTTATATTTATATAGTATAGAATAAAAAACAAAAAAATATGGGATATTTAGATAATACCGAAATCACAGTTGATGCAATTCTTACCAAAAAAGGTAGACAAAAATTAGCATCGGGTCAATCATTGAACATTACAAAGTTCGCTTTAGGCGATGATGAGATTGATTATACATTATATGAGCCTGCACATCCAAAAGGTTCAGCTTATTATGATTCAGCAATCAGAGCAATTCCTGTAACGGAAGCATCTCCTGATGAAACTCAAGTGTTGAGATATAAGTTAGTTACTTTACCAAAAGGAACAACTCAAATTCCAACTGTAAGATTGGGTGTACCGTCAATTAGTGTAAACCAAACCGAAGGTGGTGTAGGATTAACTCCAACAACATCTCCTGCTGGAAACACAAATGCTGGATATACAATGGTATTAGCAGACCAACGTTCTGGTACTCTTACTGTAACTAGAGGAGCAACTGGTACTGGTACTGTTCCGGTATTCTTAGGTGAAGAAATCACAACAACGGCTCAGGTATTAAGCGGTTTAGAATTTAGATTCACTCCAAATCCAAACTTAACAATTGATATTTCAACAACTATCACTGTTTATGGTAACGAAACTGGAGGTTCTCAAACTATTCCTGTAACTGTAACTTATAAAGCATAAAATAGACATACAAAATGGCATTAATAAACGACCCTAATGTAACCGCCCAAATTAGAGATTTAGCTAATACGGGTACGATAGATTCAAACGAACTAATATCACTTTTAAATACGGTGTTACCAGCAGGTCAGCAAATTGCTGCAGGTTCTGGTATATCAACTGGTATTTATAAGAGATTCGGTGAATTTGATAAAGTAAACGCAAAAGTAGAAGTAGTAACTACTGGATTATGGACTGGTGATTCTGGTTCATTAACTCAATTCTTCACTTCATCTGCACAAACAACTGCAAAAAGTGGACAATATTACTTCAATGTATATGACTACAATCCAGTATCAAACGCAGATACAGCGGAAGTTCAATTTGCGGTAGCATATGGACATGTGTTTGGTAGTGGTTCTATGGCATTATCTGATAACGATAACGCATTGTTAGCAACAAAATCAACATACGCTCAATATAGAGCAATGTTGTTAGACCCAACTGATACTAAATTCTCATTTGATAATACGGCAGGAGTTGCAACTGATGCAAACGATATCTATGTTATTAATGTTAATAGAAGTAGATATAGAGAGAAGATGGATGCTGGTAACTGGTCATTAAAACTTACTGGTACTAATGGTACTTTTACTTTTATTGATAATAGTGGTAAGAAATTTGGAGATGATTTGGGTTTAAGTGGTAGAGTATTCAAAGTAGTATCTGGTTCATTGGAAATTGGAACTGAAAACGAAGCAACTATAAACACAGCAACTGATGCAACTACTGGATTAGGATATGGTTTATTCTATCCTGATAGAGGTATTATTGTATTAAATCCAAAAGCAATTGGACAAACTGTTGGTGATATTCCAACTTCTACAATTTACACTTCTGAAGGTAATTATGTAGTGAGTGGAAGTTTAAGTGGTTCTTTATTAAGAACATCAGAGCAATTCAATCATCATAGATTAATTAAATCTATCGCTGGTGGTCTTGATTTTGAAGCTCGTAGAACTGAAAACATTTCTACTCAGCACTTCTTTGTAAGAGCAACAAATAGAGAGTTTAACTACTCTAACAACCCTACTTATGTAGATGCTGATGGATTCTTTATAGAAGGTACATTTGAAACCGACCCACAAACATTCATCACAACGATAGGACTTTATAACGATGCAAACGAATTAATAGCATCGGCTAAAACATCTCAACCAATTGTTAAATCATTTGATAAAGAGGTATTAATAAAAGTTAAATTATCATTCTAATAAAATCATAAAACAATATAGAACAACCCCCTTAATTGGGGGTTTTTCGTTTAATGAATATTTATATAAAATTCACAATATCAAATGATTAAAGAAATACCAAAATCCGATGTTATCACTAGACCTATGAAAGTCTATAAAGAGTGGACTTTGGATGAAAATGATATATACCCAATTTTTGGTGTAGATGGTGAAGGAACTTTTATAGATTCTGAAAATGATGCTAAAAGTCACGGTTTTGTTAAAAAAATAATTTATGCATCAACAAAATCGCAATTTTATTTAAATCCACAAACATCATCATTATTAACGGAGGTTGGACTTAGAAAATCATATGCATCGGCTGATGAAAGAATGTTAGAATCGGAAATGGCTATATTCTCAATACCACAACAATATTATGGTGAAGGTATAAAGATTGGTACTGTTGTATTGGAAGATGAGACACTAAGTAGAACTTATACAGATGATGGATACTCAAATCTTATAGATTCTGGTAGTAATATCAAAGGTAATATATTTTATGATAGAGGATTAATAGTTGTAACGAAAGATGTAGTTAGTGGGTCTGTACTTAACAATTTTACTATAAATTTTCGTTCAACAAAAACTATATATGAAAATGAAATATTCATTTCTGTATTAGAAAATGAATTTAATGTATCACAAAACCCATCAGCAGTGTATGAAGATGGTGGTTCAAAGATAACTCAATTAGTTAATAGACCGGGTTCAAGCAATAATTCAACGGAATTAGTTACTTCATCATTTTATGATGCTGGTATAAAATGGATACGTGGTAAAAAATATCCATTTGCATCAACTTTAGATTCCGATAAGTTTGGTAGTTTTGATGATTATTTATATAGTGGTTCTGTGGACCCAACTGGTTCATATTTAGCACCATATATAACCACAATTGCATTATATGATGAAGAATTAAATATGGTTGCAGTGGCAAAATTACCACAACCAATTAAATCTTTACCGGATTATCCTTTAAACTTTATAGTAAGGTTTGATACTTAAACCAAAAATTGTTATATTTATTAGTACAAAATATAAAAAAGATGAACAGTAACTTATACGATATGTTGGTAGCTAACCCACCGGCTAATTCAAAAGCTAATTTAGTTGGTAAAGATAAAACACCAATTGATGATGTTAAAGAACCATTTAAAGGCTCTAAAGATTTAGTTAAAGATGAAAAATATTTAGTAAAATCAAGAGGTGGTGAACTTGGTTCGCATCCAACCCCACCTGCTGGATATAAAGCACCTGGCTATTCAAATGGGGATAAAGAGTATAGTAAACTCTTTAACGCTAGAACAAAGAAGTAATTAATGAGTTGGAAGTTTAATGGAAATATTGTTACAGAGGAAAGTACACCGGAAGGTGCGGTTGGGTTTGTCTATAAAATGATACACATACCAACTGGTAGATTTTATATAGGGAAGAAATCCCTAAATCAGGTTCGAAGATTGAAGCCCCTTAAGGGCAAGACTAGAAAGAGAGTTGTTAGAAGTGCTTCCG
>Ga0208133_1000222_pt1 | contig 23110 bp, 30 predicted proteins | sample ColrivemetaGS535_FD_187595 | JGI IMG/M metagenome (GOLD analysis project Ga0208133, IMG submission 187595) | Estuarine microbial communities from the Columbia River estuary, USA - metaG S.535 (SPAdes) (version 2) | ecosystem: Environmental > Aquatic > Marine > Intertidal zone > Estuary | place... | reverse complement strand
TTTTTTTCTTGCTTTAGAGATTGTTTTGTCAAAGTCTTCATTTTCATTATTGGGTTCTACCCATGCATTCATTTTTACATAAACTGTTTTAAGATTTTTAAAATCTACTGTTCCATAGCCAACTTTTACATCTTTGTGATCGCCTAATGGAATAAATTTTCCGATTTTCATTAATTTTTTTCATAATTTTAATTATATTATGGTGATAAGATATAAAATAAGGATTTTTTTTTAATATTCCAAAAGATTAAATGAAAATATTTATAATATATGATTATAATTGATATGAAAAAAGAAAAGAGCATTGAGTCTGCTCTTAAAACTTACAAAAGTAAGGTACAAAAAACTAAACAGATTCAAAATCTAAGGGAAAGACAATCGTTTACAAAACCCTCTGTTAAAAAACGTGCTGAAGTATTAAAAGCTGTTTATGTGGAAAAATTAAAAAATGGTCTGATTTAATCAAGACCATTTTTAAGTTGTGTTAATCTGTAATAATTGTATTTTGATGGAGTCATCGAAGTAACCTCATTTCTAACTGATTTAAGTTTTGTTTCCAAATCAGCATCTTTAGATTCTGATAAAATATTTGTAACTTTAGAAAGAATTGTTTCTTTTAGTTCAGATGTTTTAGTTAATAACTCTTCACCGTTTATATCCAAAATATTCTTAAGCGCCTCTTTATCTTCTTTAGATAATGTATTTTCGTATAGATTATTGAAATTATTTACCAATACTGCATGTAACAAATTTTCATTTGCTGTGTAAGTTTTACTCTCAGAGATGTTTTCTACTGATTTTTTAGTTGTTAAATGTTCAATTAGTCTCTTTTTTGCCACAATTTTCTTTTCAAGGTTTGATAACGAATCTTCAGATCCCAATTGATCTAATGCCTCATATATTTCATTTGTTGTTACCTCAATATCCCCTAACTTCTTATCTAGTGATTCACAGAATGTTTTTAAATTTTTAACTTGTTGTTTTACCATTTCGGTATCAATACCTTCAACATATAATTTAGCTATTTCCTTATCTTCAAAATATTTATTTTCAATTTCCTCGTAGAAAAGATACATCTCCTTGAACTCCTTATTCTCAACAACAGATTTTAAAATGTTTTTCATTTCAGATTTATTGTTAGAACCATATGATTCTGTTAGTTTTTTTAAGAGTTTGCTCTTTATAATCCCAATTCTGTTCATTTTTAATCGTTTATAATGTCGTTCAATTTATTTTCTATTTCATAAATATTCTTCTGTGCCTTTTCAAGATTAAATAAATCATTATTTTCTTGTGATTCCCCTAAAACACTTCTAATTTTACTAAACTTTTTTCTTTCACTTAATGGTTCAGAAGCCTCTCCAGGTGGTTCTGATGATGGACTAGGTGGCATACCTCCGCCTAATGCACCTTCATCACCGCCAGCGTTCGCTTGTGCTTCAATTTCCGCTCTTTCTTCTTCCGGAATACCATACTTACTATCAACCTCATCAAACACACCAGACCTTTTAATGATCTGTGCTGTATTTTGTAATTCAGCTCCCATAGCTCTTTCAAGACGTTGTTGTTGTAAATCTAACAACACTTCATTATCACTCATACCAAGAATATTCTTTTTAGCCCACGTATGTGATACTGGTAATATACCCACTTGAGATTGATCTGAAGTTGCATCTTTATATAATGTAACCTTTTCTTTCCACTGCTCAATTTTTAATAAATCTGCTTGTGAAGAAGGGTTTGTTAAACCTAATGTAAAGTTTTCTAATTCATCCTCTAATCCTAAAAGATATAAGTGAATTAAAGCGATTTTATTTAATTCTTGTATTAAAGATTTTTGAATTCTATTGATTGTTCTTGCAAAACGAATATCCATTAAAGCAAGATTCTTACCGTCACCAACAACTTCTTCAAACCCTAAGAACGCCTTAGGAATACGAAGTGCTGCCAATAATTTCTTTTGAATATATTCAATATCAGCAATCTCACCTAAGTTTTGCGCACCGGCTAATGTTTCAATTGGACTTGGGGCCGCAGGATCACGAACAGGAATAAAATAATCTTGATCAACAGCCATTTGATTGTATCTCATGTCTACTTGGCCATTTCTACTATCTACTACCTGATCTCTTTTAAATTTGTTTGCAACACGTTGTACATATGGTTCAATATCCTTATCATCCATATTACCAACAAAAATCTTGAATACACGTCTTTCTGGAGCCCTTGATGTTCTATAAATTAACATAGCATCTTCAGCAAGTAAAAGTTGTTTCCAAATTCTTCTAATCTTATCTAACATAGAAGTACCATATGGTAACTTTCTATCATCACCCAATAATCTAAAATGTGCAAGTTCCCAAGACTGAAATTCCATATCCTTATTTTTCCATTGGAATCTCAATTCGCGAATTGGAGATTTTAGATCACCAGCGTTTGGTGTTCTTGATTGTGCACCTTCAAGTCTTTCAATTTCAATATTAGGTAATTGTTGACAACCAACAATACCTCTTTCTGGATCACTCTTTAAATAAACAAAGTTGTCACCATACTTACACACATTTCTAGCCCACATTTGTAGGTTAGTGTTTATATCTAATCTATTTTCAAATAGATCTATTAAAACGTTCTTTACTCTTTTTGATTCGGAATATACATTTAAAATATATCCCTTTTCAGAAACCGTTGTAGATTCTTCCGCATAAATGTCCAATGCTGCTGACACCTCAGGTGTAAACTCCATAGACTCATAATCATAATATGCTGATAGTCTATTTGGTTCATAATATACTGATTGGTTATATAATGAATTATCTAATTTTGCCCACTTATCAAAAAGATATTGAGACTGTTGTGCTTGTAACCTAGCTTTTTCAAATTCAACGGGATCATCGGTCTTTAATAACTCTTCTCTTGAAAAATTAAAAGACGGAGGACTTTGTTCTCCCTTATTCTGGAAGCCAAATATCTTAGTTAATTTCTGAAAAACTGTCAAATCTTGATTCGCCATACTATATAAATACTATTGTAATTAATCTAATCAATTTTTATTGAATTATCAAGCCTTTTTATTAGTTCCGAATAACCAGGAATATTGATTGTACTGTTCTTTCGCTGGTATACCGTTAGAACTACTCTTTGCGTATGGTGAGCTATCAATTTGCATCATACCAACCTGATCGAAACTAGTTCCATATGAATAATTTTCTGTTTGTGGTGACTGATATGTTCTTTCTGACATAACCCAAGAATCTAGCATAGCCTTATTCTGTTGTTCGTTTCTAACTAATTGTGTAAATGATATTTCTCCAGCATACAAAGCAATAGCTAAACTCATGATTGAATCATCATGTTGTCCTTTCATATGATCTGGTCTACCATTTATATAAACAAAAGTGTTTAGTTCATTTAAAAGCCTATTAGATCTAACAATAAAATCATGTCTGAGTTGTTCTTCAAATGCTGAAACAATTTGTGTTCTTTTATTATTGAAATTAATTCCAGGTATTTTTTCCATTGCTTTTGCATTATATTCCCAAACATTCTTGGTATTAATACCATCAATGAATAAGTTCTTATAATTCATTTCTTGCAATTTTCTTGATGTTGCAACACCCATACCACCTGTGATATCGATTACAATAAACGCATCATATAATATACCCCATTTATAAGCAACAGACGCTAAATCGTCTGGTGGCATTTTACCAACATATTCAACAACTTGCTCTCTTTCATCGAAATCAATAATATTGATTGATGAAAAATCCTCACTATCACCTCTACTAACATCAACTCCCATAATATACCTATGCCCCTGAACAGGTTCTTTCCATTGCCAAAGCAATCCTTGCATATATTTTTCTTTTGGTTGTTTAATCATGGTTTTAGCAATTTTTTCCATTGTCTCGGTTGGTATTACACTATCACCAGATCCTAAGAAATCACATTCAAGTTCTTGAGAAATTTTTCTCTTATCATATTTGAATTTTTTGGACATTGACTCAAACCAAGATGAATAAGGTTGATACCCATCATCCATTAATTCTTTGTATTTTGTTATGTCGAATTCTTTTAAAATAACCTCATCATCATTATATTGTTCTCTATTTAACATATAATGCACAATATCTGGAACTTTAATCCAAACCAAATCTTTAGTATATCTAGGATCTTTAAACCATCTTAAATCAGTGATGTGAAAATCATTAATACCCCTAATTGCTTGTTCATAAACACCGTAATAAATTGGATCGTAGCCATTTGGTGTTGATATTAATATAATCTTACCACCGGTAGATAGAGAAGCCATAGACGCCGCCCAGAAGTCTTCTCCGGCCTCAATATATGCAGCCTCATCAAACACTAATATTGTTGGAGTAAAACCACGAAGTGCATCCGCAGATGTTGCAACCGCTTTTACTTCAGATCCATTATTTAATCTAAATCTACTTTCCGAGTTTTTATCTGGTGAGAATCCAACATTTAACCACTCTGGCCATTGATCTAAAAAGTGACGAACCTTATTCGCCATCTCAATAGCGGTATCACGCTTGTTAGCAATAATCAAAACTCTCTCAGGATTCTCTGGCTTGGCTAGTTGTAGTTTTTTTGATAACCACGCAGCCGTTACTGTTGTAACCCCAGCTTGACGATATTTTCTAGTAATGTTTTCATTATATGTTTCGTAATCTTTTAATAATTGTATTTGATCTGGAAACAACTCTAGTGGTACAAACTTTTTTTGAGTATTATCAAATGTTTGAAGATATGTTCTAAGTGCATATGGAGTATCTTTTATTACACGAGCATACTCCTTTAATTGTTCTATTTTTTGACTCATATATATAAATATAAAAAAAGTGGTCAAATTTGACCACTTTAACTTAATTTCTCATTAATCTCTTGGTTTATCTATTCCCAAACCACCTAGTTCCCCATATAAATCGTCATCATCAATTCCCTTGGTAATGTCATCCAATTGTTTGTCAAATTCTTCCATTGCTACTTTATAATCATAATCATTAATTTCACCATTGATCATATCATATAATGATTTCATTAATCTCTTACTAGTATCAGTGTTAGAAAGGACTTCTCTCATGAATACTAAAAACTGTTTAGCTGGTTTAGAAACAATAGTTTGGAACATAATTAATTGAATTCCAGCCTTATCTTCATCTGTAATTGTTTCTTCTGGAAAAGAATCTTTAAGAATGTCCCATATTGCTGGGCCTAATCTAAAATCCCAAATCTCTTTATTCTTACTATCTTCCTTATCCTTTACTCTTCTGGCTAAGTCCTTATCTATATTACCATCAGCATCTTTTGGTTGACTATGTAGGTCTGCAATAACTTCGTATGTTCCTTTAATTAATTCATGAACTAATATTGGAAAATTAATTGCTGTTGCAACAACTCTTGGTGGTTTTTCATTTGGATAAGATTTTTCTTTACCGCCAACTGGTGGTGTCCCACCTCCACCAACACCTAACCCTCTATTACTTCCTTGCCATAACATAGCATCTGCTGCTGACATTAAGGCCCCATACATAGCTATTAATCTTTCTCCTTGGCCAGTAATTTCTTGTAATTTATTTGCGGCATAATGAAACATAAAGTGGCCTCTAGTTGATGCACCTTGCATCATAGCGTTTATCATTCTTCTTTTTGCTCTTTCTAATGTAAAATCGTCTAATTCATCAACAAGTTCCTTTTCTAATTCAACCTCTTCTGGTTCAATTTCACCTGGAGGAGAGTTCTTAAACCCTTCATTAGATGGTTGTTCAATTTTTGCTTCATAAACAATATCACCCTCTTCAATACCTAATTCCTTCATAACCAACTCAACAGCTAACGCTTCCAACTCTCTCAAATGTCTTGATTCAATTCTTGAAACTTCACCTTGAGTCTGCATCATTGTACTTATTAGTGTATGTGCGTTTTCTTCACCAACACCTAATGACATACCTAAATTATTTCTAACGTTATCAACAATTTGCTTATAACGCTTAGATGCTAATAATTCCTCAAAATTTGAGTGTGGTTCATTAACATTTTTAGGGAAGTTTACTTTCTTAAATGTATGATCTCTACCAGCCAAATCTCTTTCAACGTCAGGATTTGGCCTGCTATCAGGTGTATCAAATGTCATTGGCATTTCGTTAATATTTTCTTTTATCTTCAATAATAACGATTTTTTTGTTAGTTTCATAGTTAAATTTATTCGGCAGCCATAGACATTTTATTTCTATGTAATTTTTTTATTTTAGCTTTTGGATCTGACTCTGGAACCGGCTCTTCATTTGGATTTCTAAAGGGTCTTCTTCTTGGGTCATCCTCTCTTTTTGGTTTCTCTCTTGTTGGTGTGTCAGGAATTACTTCAGGTTGAACTGGAGCTTCTTCTGGTTTACCAGCAGATACAATAGAATCAAAAGATAAAAATTCAGGTAACTTAGGCATTTTTCTTTCAGATAAATCTTCAGACACTGAGCCATTCATTTTTAATTTAACCATTTCCATAATTTCCGATTTTGTTGTTACTGAATGATATTTCTTACTTACAACATTTTCAACAAATGCACTAGGGTCTTTTAAATTAAGAATAGATTTACCTTTTTTCTTTTTTGGTACTTTAGCCGCATCAACTTCTTTGACTTCAACTGATTGATCTTTTAAAGCATCTGGAGTTTGTAATACCGTGTTTAACGCTGCGATATCTTTAGGATCTTTACTATTATAAACAGTTTTAGTTGTTGTTACAGTTTGAGCCTCTTTTAACATTTTATCAGCAAATTTCATTAACTGATTATCATTGAATCTAACCAATGTTTTTTCTGAAAATCCTTCTTTAATAAGTTTTTCTATTATTTCTGTTCTTTTCATTTTAATTTATATTTAATTTCTTCATTAATTAATCTAAGCCCCTTCGTTGCTAATTTCTGTGTTACACTTTCTAATTCTTCAGCAAAATGAAATGAAATCCTTATTGGTCTTTCTTCTGCTTCAATATCAAAAGCTTCCCACCCTAATGCAATAATTCCATCAACCGCATCGATAACACCAAAATAATCAGAATTCTGTACTAATTCAAGTTTTAAATCAGAATTCTTAAGTAAACCAACCAAATCGATTGATTCTACTTCTGGTGGTATAGCTCTACCGGCAGACGGAATTATAAACCATTCTTCAACTAATGTGTCTGGGTCGTTACCAAAGATAAATTCATATTGTCTTTGTCCTTTATAATCTTGACCTAGTTCATTAATGTATAGAAGGTACATTTATTCAAAATATTTACTTAAGGTTGTATTAATTGCTTCGTTGATATTTGATAATTCATGAGTGATATCTAAATTATAGTTACCCTCCTCATCTTCCTCTTCTTCAGAATCTTTTGTTAAGTGTTTATCATAAGCATCTTCTCCACCGTCTTCAAAATCAAAATATACTTCATCTAAAGCCTCTTCCTCTGGTTCTTCACCAAATTTTGTGTTAATAAGTTCTTCTAATTTAGACATTCTTTCTGCTAAATCATCTTCAGGTGCTGGTACAACTTCGTCAGATTCTGGTTCAGCTTCTGGAGCCTCAGCATCTGCTTGTGGCATTTCTTCAGAACCCATCTCTTCATCTCTTTCAAACTTTTTACCAATCTCTTCGATATCATCTTCGTCTAATTTATCCAAATCAACCGCAGAAATTATCATGTTTAAAACATATTTTATATCATCACTTTCCATTTTAGGTTGTTGATCTCTAAGTTCTTGACCTAATTTACCAGAAAACTTTTGAATCTCAGCCATATAATCAGAACGCTTACTTTCTTCTGGGCTCATTGCTTCTGGTTCACCTTCAGCGTCTGGCATAGGAGCATCCATATTGTCCATACTATCAGCAGGTGCTTCAGTATCAGAAGGTGGCATCGAAGGTGCTGGTGCACTATCAACAGCCGGTTCTGGCATTGGCATTTCCTGTGTTGGTTTGGTTGTTTTTAAAACATATTTTGTTATGTCTTCATTCAGCATTTCTTGACCCTTTAAAAGTTCTAATCTTTTAAGAGCTTCAGCATATGAACTAAATTTGTTTTTATTTTTCATGAACATACCACCAATATAATCTAGTGATGATTCATTCAATCCTTTTTTAACATAGTATCCGTCTTTTTCTCTAACGATACCGTAAACCCCATGTTTACCTTCTTTAACTAATTCAGCATTAGACGTTTTTTGATTAGACGATTTCTGATTATAGTAAGTTAATTCGAGGATTCTTTTGAACTTTTCATCCCCTTGTAATTTCTCACTACCGATAGGTTTAATATCTCCCATTGTTTTTAAATTATAAATAAGCTTATTCTTACCCTATAAATACAGGGGAAAAGGAAAAAAATACAGATAACAATTATGGTAGGGATAATTTTTTGTTTGAAATACTATTTCTAAGATTCATTAACTTCTCAATATACCCATTTCTTCTTAAAAGCTTGAAAGTTAAGTTCTCATATGAGTATTCCCCACCAGCCTCTAGCCCACTTTTTCTAAATTTTTTTAATTTGTCTCTTAGGTCTAAAGCCATTTTATCAACATCCTTACCATGTTCATGATAATCAATTAGTTGGTCAATTCTTTTGGCAAAAAATTCACCCTTTTCTAGTATCTTTTTGGTGTCGATATTCTCTTTTTTCATAGATGGTTCAACAACCCATTCATTGTTTAAAACCGAATATACCCCAGATGAAACGTGTTCTTCATTAACATCTTGAACATATAATTCAACATCAAATCCTTTTATTTTAATGTCATTCTTTTCATTCCAAACATTCTTTTTTGCATCAAAAAACTCTTTAACGATATCGTGCATAGCGTTTGAAGCACTATCACCTTCACTGATCTCATTCATATCTATTAATATGTGTAAATCCACATCCGAGTATTCTGACCAATTGTAATTAGCTAAAGAGCCTGTTAATATAACATCATGTATAAAAAAATCAACACCTAGGAAATCAATAAATGAATCTGTTATCTCTAATAACTTATCCGAAATTTCCTTTTTAATTGTAAATTCCCCAGTTTCGTTCTTATCAAATATTGTTGGACACAACGTATCCTTAAGCTGAAATGACTTAATAATCTTACTGTCTGTCTCCGGATCTGATAATTCTAAAAGTTCGTCTACTAGATTTTTCATTAACTTACCTTTTTATAGGCGTGTGCATTCTTTATTTTTGCATTTAGAAATGCTCCCTGCGAATCACTCATCCTAAACTTGGTGAACAATTCCCATGAAACATCTGCGTATTCATAAATACTACCGTTATTGAATACAACTGTCAACAACTTGCTTTCCGTATTATATGACGCGGATCTAATATTAGTCGATTTAATATCAACAGATATACTTGTACCCTCAATTCTTTCTGATAATATTGCCATGATTTTTTTATTGTAATATAAATAATAAATATTAAATAAAAAACCCTCAATATTGAGGGTTTTAATTTATTTCACCAAACCAAAGGAATTTCCACTACCGGTTTTCAATTGACTCATTAATTTGTCTTTTAACTGGTCTTTTTTTGTTGTGTCTCTAACTGCAGTCACCTTATTGTTAACTTCTTTAGACCTTTTGTCCAGTAAAATGTTAGCTTCTTCAATGTGCTTACGTTTCATTTCTAATTTATTCATGATTTCTATTTATTATAAATAGTAAAGAAAACCCCGATATTATCGGGGTTACATTTAATTAAGAGAAATAAGTCTCTCAATTGACTTCTTTTTATCGATTGGCAGTGTTAATACCAACACACCATTCTCAACATTACCCACAATGTCTTTTTCTTTAACATCATCAGGTATTGTATAAGATTTTATAAAATTACCAATGAAATGTGTTCTTTCATTCTTCTCATCCTTTTCGAAAGAGATTTTTAAAACACCTTCTTTTATGGTAATCTTTAAGTCATCCTTAGTTAAACCAGGTATTGACATTGAGATTTTATATTCACTTTCTGTTTTGTGAATATTAGTTTGTGGGCTAACATTGTAGCGAGATGCATCTAATACTTTATCAAACGCATCAAAGAACGGATCTTTAAATAATGTAATCATATAGTTTTATTTTATTTTTACAATTTACAAATTGTGAACCAAATGTCTAAAGCTGACATTTAGACATTCGTTAGACATTTTTTTAGACATTTTGTCTGAACCATATTTTGTTTTTTTAACTTTTTTTACGTATGTTTGTGTTAAACTTAAAAGATAGTATATGGCAGTAGAATTTGGTTATGAAGAAAACCCCAGAACTAACCCTAAAAACAAAAGAGTTAATTCAAACACACCAATCTTAGACAATTTTTCTAGAGACTTAATTAAGTTAGCAGAAGAAGATAAAATTGATCCGGTTGTTGGTAGGGATAAAGAAGTTAAAAGAATTGCGCAAATCCTTTCAAGAAAGAAAAAAAATAATGTGATTATTGTTGGTGATGCTGGTGTTGGTAAATCCGCATTAGTTGAAAAATTAGCATTAATGATATCTAAGGGAGATTGCCCATCTAATCTAATTGATAAAAGATTACTATCACTTGACTTAACTTCATTGGTCGCGGGTACAAAATATCGAGGCCAATTTGAAGAGAGAATTAAAGCAATTTTACATGAACTACAAGAGAACCCTGATGTTATTGTTTTTATTGATGAAATACACACAATGGTTGGTGCCGGAAATGCATCTGGCTCAATGGATGCCGCTAATATTTTAAAACCAGCATTAGCAAGAGGTGAAATGCAGTGTATTGGTGCAACAACATTTGATGAATTTAAAAAACACATTGAAAAGGACGGCGCATTAGTAAGAAGATTTCAAAAAATTATTTTAAAAGAACCAACTGAAGATGAAACGGTTGAGATTTTAAAAAACTTAAAAAAATCATATGAGGGATTTCATAAAGTATCATATGGTGATGAGGTTGTTGAAACAATAGTAAGATTATCAGGAAGGTTTATGACAGATAAACAATTTCCAGATAAAGCTATTGATGTTTTAGATGAGCTAGGTTCAGAAAAACGTGTTGTAACAAAGGCTCCTGAAATAATTGAGAAATTAAAAAAAGAAATAGAAACAATTAAAGAAAAGAAGCATGAAGTTGTTAAAAAACAAGTTTATGAAGAAGCTGCAAAACTAAGAGATGAAGAAAAAAAGGTCATCAAAAAATTAGATGATGAAAAAGCTAAATGGTTAGCTAAACAAAACGATTCGTTGATACCAGTTAGTGTTGATGATGTTTATGATATGGTATCGAGCATGGTTGGTATTCCAATTTCGAAAATGGATAGTAATGAGGTTTCTAATTTAATAAATTTAGAAGTTAAATTATCAGAAAGGGTTATTGGGCAAGACGAAGCTATTAGTACAATATCTAAATCAATTAGAAGAAACAGAGTTGGAATTAAAGATAGTAAAAAACCAATTGGTTCTTTTATATTTCTTGGTTCTACCGGTGTTGGTAAAACATATCTAGCAAAAACATTATCTAAATTAATTTTTGGATCAGAAGATAATGTTATCCGTGTTGATATGAGTGAGTATATGGAAAAACACACGGTATCTAGATTAATTGGGTCGCCTCCAGGTTATGTTGGTTATGAAGAAGGTGGTCAATTAACAGAAAAAATTAAGAATAATCCGTTTTCTGTTATTTTATTTGATGAGATAGAAAAGGCGCACAAGGATGTGTTTAATTTATTATTACAAATACTGGACGAAGGTCATTTAACTGACGCCTTTGGTAGGAAAGTAAACTTCACAAATACATTGATCATTATGACATCTAATATTGGTGCTAAAAAAGTATCTGAATTTGGTAGTGGTGTTGGGTTTAATACTAGTAGTAGTGAAAATCAACAATATGAAGTTAAAAAAACAATTATACAGAAATCGCTTAAGCAACAATTCAATCCTGAGTTCTTGAATAGAATTGATGATATAGTTTTATTTAATCCATTAGGTGAAGAAGCAATTAAGAAGATTATAAAACTTGAAATGGATCGTTTAATAGATCGTTTAAATGAGAAAAAATATTTTATTACCTTCGATGCGAGTGTTATGAGTGAAATTGCTAAAAGAAACAAAGATGAACAGTATGGAGCCAGACCAATCAAAAGAATTATTCAATCTCTTTGTGAAGATTTTCTCAGTGATGAAATTTTAAAGGGTAATATTAAAGAAAATACACCCATAAAAATAACATTTAAAGAAAAATTATTGATAAAAACGAAGATTATATAATTTTTAACTAAATATGTGGCTTTTTACCAAAATCACATATATTTATATGTCTATAGGTTCTCTTTGTCGATTACCTTTCGTTTTTTTTCAAAAAGTAAGCGGAGTTGAACCCGCCGAAAGACCTTAAACCCCAACTTCTCGTTGGGGTTTTTTTTTATCATTTTTTTTCCTTATATTTAACCTATATGAAGAAATATATATTTATTTTTGCTATTGGTGTAGCAGTTACACTAACAGCATGTGGTTCAAGATCTACCACAAATGAAACAACAGATTCAACCGGTACTCAAGCTGACACATCTGCTGTAATTGCAGTTGATTCTACGAAAGCGGCCGTAGACACTACAAGTTCTACCGAGGTAAAATAGTAAATGGGCCGTTAATTCGGCCCTTTTCTTTTAAAAATACAATAAAATATTCCTTAATTTATATTTTTTACTTATTTTTAGTTTATAAACTACTAATATGGAAAAATATGTATGCAGTATTTGTAATAAAGACACCTCTAGTATTGATTATGATTACCTAGTTGGTACAGATCATTTGTCTTGTGTTTTACAAACAGAAAAAGCCGATAAAATTGAAACATGTGTTTTATGTGGCGAAGAAACCCCTTATAAATTTTATGAACATATTGACATGAGATATGGGTATATTGAAGGATGTGGCCAGTTATGTGAAAAATGTTATAATCTTGGTACAAATAGGGAACAAATATTGGTGCCCGTTTCTACAATTTTAAACACACCAAATGACTCAGAACTTGGTGGAAAAATTAGAAAAAGTTATTGGGAAAGTAAGTAATTTTTTTTTTTCGTTTTTTTTATCTATCTTTAGTTAATAATAATTGATATGAACAAGACAATTAATACCTTTATTTTATTTATAGTTACCATTTTAATGTTGTTAATGGTCCTCTCAATTGTAAACCATTATAGAGACGAAATGAAGTCTTTAGACGTTAGAATTAAGAAATTGGAAGTAATTATTAATAAAGATAAGTAGCATGGAAAAAGAATGGATCGGCGATGTAATATTACTAAGAGGATTGCCAGGTGCCGGTAAAACGACATTTGCTGAAGTAATACTTCATTCAAATCAGGGAACTAAACCAGATATTATTTCTGCAGACAATTATTTTACTGATGATAAGGGTGTTTACCACTTTGATGGTAGTAAACTTAAGGAGGCGCATATTAATTGTCAACAAATATGTGCAGATAGAATGAAACTAGAATTTTCAAAAATTGTTATTGCTAATACTTTTACTGAAGAGTGGGAAATGGAACCGTATTTTGAAATGGCAGAAAGATACAAATATCGAATTCACACTTTAATTGTTGAAAACAGGCATGATAGTAAAAACGTACATAATGTCCCCGAAGACAAACTCAAGCAAATGGAAAATAGGTTTCAAATCAAATTGTAAATGAGTAAGTTTATTGAATCTTTTACCAAGTCAGTAAATCCACCAAAAAAACCCCTCTTCAAATACTGTGTTAAACACATTAGAAAAATATTACAAAGATGGTTTGTTACATAAACAAACTCACCCGACTCTTGATTTAACTATTTGGAATTATTCTCCAATAGTTCAATATGAGAGACTATGGGATGATATTACTATACAATGTCGTGGGTTAGTTACAAACACTAAAGGTGAAATTGTTGCAAGACCATTCAAGAAATTTTTCAATTATGAGGAACATAAACCTGAGGATTTACCAAATGAAAATTTTGAGGTATATGAAAAAATGGATGGTTCATTAGGTATTCTTTTTTATTATGAAGAAGAATTAACTGATGAAAGAAGATATAACATATGGTTTAATAATAATTATGAAACCGGAATGGAAAGATTCTTTGATCCAAAGAATTTACCTGATTTTGATAACACTTATTATGACCCAACACCAAAAACAAAAGGTGAGTGGATATTGGCTACACGCGGTTCATTTACATCAACACAAGCAATCAAAGGAAGAGAATTATTGGAAAAATATGATTACAATAGGTTGGCCAAAGATTATACCTATTTATTTGAAATTATTTATCCAGAAAACAGAATAGTTTGTAACTATGATTTTGAAGATTTAATTTTACTTGGTATGATCCACACCAAAACCGGTGATGAGGTTAATATACACAACGATAATAATGAAGATATTAGATTAAAAAATCTAATAAAAAATTTAAACATTAAAGTTGTTACCCTATATAAAACTTGGGGAGAAGGATATGATTTACTTAAAGAAGAAATCAGTAACGATAAAGAAGGGTATGTGATCCGATTTAAGAATGGTTTTCGAATGAAAATAAAAGGTGAAGAATATATTAGACTTCACCGCATTTTAACAAATATATCAAATAGAGATATTTGGGAATACTTGAAAGACAATAAACCATTTGATGAGCTGCTCGAAAAAGTACCCGACGAATTTAATAATTGGGTAAAAGAAACCGCTCGCGATTTAACAGTAAGATTTGAAAACATAGAAAAAGATTATAGAGAAATATTTGAAAATTTAAATAATCGAAATTTAAGTAGAAAAGACTTTGCTTTAAGAGCAAAACAATATAGACACTCTAACATTTTATTTAACATGTTAGATGGAACAAACCCTAAACAAACTATTTGGAAATTATTATACCCAACATACTCAAAACCATTTAAAAATGAGAACAACTAACGCCAACGAACCAGAAACACTGGATGTTCATGTAACTGGAAAATACAAATCTTTTGAAGATTTTTTAGATAAAAACAAACCATTAATTTATGGTGGTGTTGTTGATTCGTTTAAACATTTAATAACAACAAGAAAAAAAGAAATTAAATTTGTTGTTAATGCTAGTTTATTATTGAGTAAAGGTGAGATAATGGACTGGAAAACAGAATTTCAATTATCTAAAAAAGATCCCGATATTCTTATTGATCATGTAATCCAATATTTTGAAGATATAGAAGATTATGAAAAATGTTCTGAAATAATAAGTTTGTATAAAAGCTTGACAAAAAATAAAAAATAATTTATATTATATCATAAACGTATAGAGAGTGCGTTTAGTCATTTCTTGCCAAAAAAAGGCCCTTGTTTTTACAAGGGTTTTTTTATTTTATAAAATCATCCTTGACCCAATTAAAAAGTTACTTAAAAATGGTGATCCTGCTGATGTATTACCGCTTAATTTATAGTTTATTGTAAATCCAAATCTTTTTGTTATTTTATAATCAAAAGAAGAACCTAATAAAAACCCAACACTTCTGTTTACTGTTGATCCACCAGTAACACTATTCCAAGATAATGGTGCAAACATAGTAAACACCTGTGGTGAAATACTTAATTTTTTATTGTATTGATATGGCTTTGTCCAAAATCCAACAACAGATGATGACATATTATGATCATAACCACCTGTAGAGTTCTTAATAAGTAAATTTATTAAACCAACGTTATATCCAAACACGCCATATTTTGTTGTTGGCTTAATGTATGTATACCCCATCAAATTCATGTATACACCATTTAGATATGCAAAGGCTGTCGAATATGAATGTATTGCTTTTAACTTACCACTAGAAAAATCCATTTTAGTATATCCTCCACTAACAATAAACGTTTTTAGATCACTCATGATTACCGCGTTGGCAGAATAGCTTTCATCACCCATTAATGAAGATTTTGATACTCCAACTGTTGCCGATTGTAACCATCTACCATCTGGTGATTCAATAACGGACAAATCAGAAGATAACAACATAGGGTTTGATGCAACAGCCTTTTCTTTTTTCTTCTCTTCTTTTTTTTCCTCCTTTTTTTCTTCCTCTTTCTTTTCTTCTGATTTAGATTCTTCTTTCTTTTCTTCCTTAGATTCTGATTTTGACTCTTCCTTTTTTTCCTCACTTTTACTTTCTGATTTTGACTCACTTTTACTTTCTGACTTAGATTCTGTTTTAGCCTCTGTTTTTGTTTCTGTTTTAGATTCTGATGAGGATGATGAACTAGAAGATGATGAACCACTTGATGAAGACGAACTACTAGCTGGTGGTGGTGTTGAACCACTACTAGCTGGCGGTGGTGTCACAGGTGGTGGTGTTGATGCCGCTGAACTTGCTGCAGCACTACTTGCAGAACTACTTGCTGCAGAACTTGCTGAACTACTGGCGGCCGTAGAAGCCGCACTACTAGCTGCCGCTGATGCTGCATTTGCTGCCGTTTGTGCCGCAGCATTTGTTACTGCTTGTTGTACAATAGGGTTGTTTATTACTGGGCATGTAATTGCTTCATATGTTGCTTTAGTTGTTAATAACCAAGCTTGTACAACCCCTGATTGAACTTCTAATGGTGAAAATGCCCTTACTTGATTATAAAATGATACTGTTGCATAACCATTCATCATTGTTGTTGTGGCAACCTTTTTTTCCCCACTACATTTATCAATGAATGTTTGTGTATATGTTTGACCAAATGATCTTATCGAAATAAAAATAAAAATAAAAAATAATATTTTTTTCATTACTTGTTATGGAAACCAACACTTATTTGGTTATAATTTCTTATTGGATCTCTATCTAATTTTATTGTAAAAAATTTGAAGTCTCTAATAATACCAATTTTAAATGTTGTAAAATTTGAATTTGATTTTGGAAATGATATACCACCAAGATCGTCTCTACCTTGATATCTAATATTCTCATTACCAAATCCAATCATACCATGAACACCTAACTTACCAAATCTTTTACCTCCGCCAAGATATAAAGTTCCTTGTTTAATAAAATCATTTTTACTTAGTGTGAAATCTACCTCATTAATTCTACCGTATGGATAATATTGATTTTGATCAATATCATATGACATTGTATAATCTAAAATAAAATAACTTTTTTTACCACCTACCGCACCCCAAAAAGATGCTTGTTTATTATTTGTGTGTCCAATACCAAAAGATGTGTAAACTGTTTCTTTTCTAATTGTATCTCTTTTACCGTTTTCGTATATTCTAACTACACTTCTTTGTCTCCATCCAAAATCGTCATACCAAATGTAAGGAAACGGTTGATACCAACCCCAATTTCCCCAATAGTAACCATATGGGTTTGCTACATTACTTCTCCATCTTCTAACCAATGGTTGTTGTGGAACAGGTTGGCCAGGTCTAATTGGTTCTGTTTGTGTTCTCCATCTACTCACATCATTTCTTTGTGGGCTTGTTGGTTGAACTCTAGGGGTTTCCGTTCTTTGTGGTTGCGGAGGATTACTTCTCCAAGATGAAACCTGTCCTAACATAATTGTTGGAATGAATAATAATGTAATTAATAACGTTTTCATACTTTATCGTTTTATTATAAATATAAAAAAAGGGGTAATTAAACCCCTTTATACCATTATTTAAAAAATTATTATTTTGTAAAAACACCCTTTTTAATCATTCTATCAAGAATATTTGCGCAAGCAATGTCTAATGCCTTTTTAGTTGCAATTGAAATTGTTGATTGGTTGAATTTAATTGGGTCGATTGTTGCATCAGATAAAAGAGTTAATTCTCTTCTTGTTGTCGCTTCACCTAATCCAGATGCCCCAAACATAGCCCCAGTTTCCGCATCGGTAAATCTAACCTGAAGACCTATACGAGTTACCATATTATCTTTTATACCATCTTTTAGATTAATTGTTTCGTCTTCAGATATTGAATAATCATAACACTCAATTGTTACAAAATATTTTGCTAATCTAATTTTACCTCGACCATCTAATTTATCTTCTGAAATACCTGATTGTGACGCTTGAAATTGTTTAACCATACGGTTCTTTATTTCTGTTTTATCCTCAGTAAAAATAAATCTATTTAAATTCTCCAGATATTCCATAGAAATATTGGCAACCCCTAAACCAACGCGTTTTTCTTTTAATTCAGGATACATTTCATATATTTCATCTGATATACCGGCTTTTAATATTTGAATTGGTATTTGAGGACCATCATAATCTAAGTAAGCTGATATGTCTTTCTTTTTTTCAAAATCAGCCTTGTAGTCTTCTGTTTTTGTTTTACCGATTGTTTGCGCGATTATATCTTGTGCAAAGGCGCATAATAACAATCCAATTACAAATACTTTTATCTTTTGTATCATATCTATATTTTTTAACCTAAATTACTTAGAAGGGCCTTCGTACCAGATATTATCTGGATTATTTTTAAACGTACCATCAACTCTCCAAGATATCTCATTAGATATTCTGGCCATTTCTTCTTCTTGCCCACTTACTTGTAAAAACACTGCGTACAATTGGAAAGAAAGTGCAAATAGTATCCAAGTACTTGTAAGAACAAGTGTTAAACTAAAAATCATATTTTTAGCCTTATTTATAAAGTTTGTCATTTTTTTGTTTTTAATTGTTATCCCTCTAAAACTTCAGTATCATTTTTAGAATTTTTATTGTTTATCCATTTGTCAACAGACGCAATACCGAAAGATCCCAAAGTAATAACTAAGAAACCGTCAAATATAAATTCATTAATAACCAATGGTTTACCTAACCAACCAGTTATGAGATCTACTGCTAACGCAATTACCATACAAATAAATGATGCAAAACCAACTACTGATTTTTCGTTAATTGTGTTATTGTCATTAAATAATTCTTTTAAAAAACTTGCCATATTTTAAAATTTTACGCGTATTATTTTTATTATCCTTCTTCCTCGCCAGGTTCAGGATCTTTTATTTTACCACATACTAAACATTCTAGGTCACCATCCCCATCTGAATCTCCCCAAACGTGTTGACATTGTCTGTGTGCGAAATATACATCAATCTTACCATCACCATCGAAGTCAATACCGTCCATAATTCCATCACCATCTTCATCAACTTCAATACCAGTTCTTGGTTGTGTTGCTGGTACTTGTTCAAACATATCTTTTACTTTAGGTGTTTCATCATGTATCGCTGACTCTAATACTAATGGGGATACGTTGGTTGGAACTATCGGATTATTTGGCATATCTGCAGTATTGCTCAATGATGTACCATCTTCTTCGTCCATTTTTTGTACTAACATTTTATCCTTGTCAGTATCACTAAACCAGTAGTCTATTATTTTACCATAAGATCCAATAAAAGCACCTAATAACAATAGAAGTAATTCTTTCCATTCACCCTCAATTGCTGATTTATTTATTATTGCTCCGAATATACCCATTATGATAACCATAAAACCACCTAAAACGATGGCAGTGATGAACCATCTACGTTTCATCATACTACTTAATAAATCCTTAAATCCACTTGGTTGTTCTTTCATTTTATCTAATATTTTTTTTCTTATTACCAAGAGTGAGTATCCCTTATATTTTTAGGTAACCTCCACCCCATTTTTTTCCCTCTAATTACCAAATACGTTGAACCACTAAAAAAGGCAATTAAAAATAATAATGGAGAATTAAATACGAACATAGCAAGAGTACACAACGTTACCACAGCTATAAAACTTAATCCCTGTTCCATATTACCACTTAGGTGCTTCTTCTTTAAATTCATCACCTTCTTTTTTCTTAACCGGTTTTGCAGGTTCTTTAACGGTTTCTTTTTCTTTAATGATAACAGTTTTACCACCCCCACCTGCAGCTTGTTGCTGAGTTTGTGAGTTTGTAATGTTAATTACAGGGGCTGCTTGTTGTACTGGAGCTGGATCATCACCACCACCCGTTAACTGAGTTACTCCCCAAGTTCCTAACCCCATTACTGCTGTTGTTATTACACCGACAATGGTTTTCTTTAAACCAGTCCATGTACCATCGTTATTTTGTTCTAATTCTTCTGACATTTTATGTATTTTTATTTATAATTTATTAAAATCTGTAATTCCTAATTGATTACCCTTAGAGTCATATAAGCCAATTCTATATGCTGATGATGGTAAAGTTGATGTATATACCTTTAAAATATTATCACCAGATTTAACAGTTACGGTCTCTTTTGATACCACTCTATTGGAAATATCAAAAATCTTTATAGTTACCGATTGCCCAACTTCACTTTTTACGTTCATAGCAACCTCTCCGGTTACAAACGCCGTCTCTAGCTTAAGACCAACCGAGTTCTTTATTTGTAACTCTGGTTTAATTTGGTTAATCTCTTGGTTGATAAAAAGATCGTCTTTAGTGCAACCAATTAAGCCAAATATTAATAATCCAAATATTAATCTTTTTTTCATTTTAGTTTAGTGTTAGTTTTGTTTTACTTATTTGGGCATTATCTGCCGAAGCGAGTATCAAATATAAATACTTCGATACTATAGATTTGGTATATATTTTTTTGTTATTTTCTCCGGCAACACCAATAAATCTTTCTCGACTAACAACTTGTCCACTCTCAACATCAACAAGCGTTAATATATAGGTACCTGCCGATGGTAAGTCAAAATGAATAGATTGACCATCAGTAACACTACTTTCACTTACACTGAAAATTTTCTCAACAGACGGTGTTGGTGTGGGTAACTCTGGTTTAGTACACCCTAATAGTAAAACAAGAAACATATATAATATTCTTTTCATATCTTAAAATTGAAAGTTTGTTCCTACCATAAACATTATTGGATTGGCTTTCTTATAACCAACAGATTCTGATAATTTATCCCAAGTCTTATTAAATCTAATATTGGTATTCAAAACGAATCTTTTAGTTATTTTCCAGTCAAGTGATGTACCATAATATAAATCCAAATTGAAATCATCCAAGTATGTTAAATCTGATTCAGTACCATCTTTGAATGCTTTGTAGACATCACTCATAGCAAATATTTGTGGAGATATATTAACTCTCTTTGTTTTTATTGTATAAGTGTACATTAACATTCCTTTATAAATAGTTTCCGATGATGCCGGTATTTTTGGATAGATCAAATCCAAAAAATCACCGTTTTCGTCGACAGTATACTTTCCTCCCCATTCACCTTCGTATGTATCCCAAAATGTTTTAGATGCTATTAAACTATATCCAAATGTTCCAAACTTTTTAGTTCTGAATACATCTATGAATGAAATGGTAATATCTTTTTGAAAATCAAAATCTGTCGAATAAAATGTTTGTAATGTTGTAGTTCTCTTATCGGTATTTTTACTAAAACCATAACCAACACCATAGTAATTCCATATAGGATTTATTGATGTTGAGAATGAATGTGTAAATTTACCATTCATAGATGATTTACTATACCCTAAATTTAAGGTGCTAGATACCTGTTTACCGATTATACCAACTGATAGATTTGATGACGAAAGCACATCTTTAGAGAAATCAATATATGATTGTAGTATACCAATATCATTCCAATCATCACTTTCTCCAAATAACTCTTTTGGTGATAATTGTAATGTATCGGGCTTTTGTATCTGTGCGTTTGTAACAAATGTTATCGAAATTAGTAACAGAATTAATAATAATTTTCTCATTAGTTTAATTTCACCTTTAATTGTTTTCCGTCTTTATTAACAGCATCTGTTGTTGATATTGATGTTAACCCTAATATGTCTTTTAAATTTCCTATTGGTGTAAATACTACTCGATATTCGGTGGTTTTATCTAATGTGGCCGAGCCATCAGTTATCAATGAACCCAATGTTATAAATGTACCCCTATTAGTTCCAAAATTAGTTGCATTACCTTTTGTTGTAAAGTCTACCTTTTCGAACTTTAAAGAGGTGTTATCATAGTTTAAATTGAATTGTGTACCAACCAATTCTTGTTGTAACGGGTCTATTGATAATGTAATTATAACTTTATTACCAACCAATTCACCCATAATTAAACCATTTATCTCATTTGAAACGGAATTACTACTCAAACTCATTGTTCTAATTGAATTACTTACCACACTACTCACACTTTGTTGTGCTGAATGAGATAGATTTACATCTCCTAACCAAGTTACACTTACGTTATATGTGTTATTTAAACTACTCAATGTAAACGGAAGTAGGTTACGAGTTGAATTAAATTTAGTTCCCCAATTTGATGTTGTTATTGCATCATAATCTGATTTGTTATATAACTTCATCAAATATGTTAATGCGGTAGATTGTGAAAGTGGTTGAACACCTGTAAGATGTTGTAATAATTTGTATGTGTCTGATTCGTTGAATATACCATTACCATCAACATCAGCGTTCAAATATTGGATACCATTGGTTAATCCCATTCCACTTTGATTTCCAAATAGTCCACCGTCCGCTAATTCCTTAAATGCCAAATACACATCCGATACACCAACAATACTACTATATAGTGTATTTAATTCCGTTTGGTTTGAATGTGTTAATTCTATTCCGTGCGGTTTGTATGCTAATATTGGAGAGAAAGTAAATTCGGCTCTTGTTCCATACCAACCATCTTGTAATCTCAATTGAGCTTGAAATGTGGATGAAGTTATTTTAGTTGTCAAATTACCGGGCATTATGTAGGTTTTCCAAAATCCACTTACATTATTAATGGTAACCGGTCCATCATATATGTCAAATAATTTAATTGATGTTATGTTGGTTGGAGATACTCCCGTTCCATCAAATTCTCTTTCGTCTATTAATAATTGATGTCCACCTAAAGTTGCATCATATGGATTTATTATTGCCCACTCAACTTGTCCTGCGGATGTTGTTGCTTTAATTCCACCACCTGAAACCTTTGCAGTATCCAATAAACTTGTCAAATCAACTTTACCCAATCCACTTAATTGTCTTGCAGTTCCATTCACTACATTCCAAGTATTATTTGTATATGTATATCCTTTTGCGGTAAATTTAGTTTCATCTATAT
>Ga0208133_1000217_pt1 | contig 23256 bp, 18 predicted proteins | sample ColrivemetaGS535_FD_187595 | JGI IMG/M metagenome (GOLD analysis project Ga0208133, IMG submission 187595) | Estuarine microbial communities from the Columbia River estuary, USA - metaG S.535 (SPAdes) (version 2) | ecosystem: Environmental > Aquatic > Marine > Intertidal zone > Estuary | place... | reverse complement strand
AGTAATGATAAGTAGTTATAAATTGCTTGGAAATGAAAAATTTATCATTCTATCAAAATCAAAAAATTTTTCAGATTTCAAAATAAAATTAAAATCTTTATTGGATTGAATAAGTACATGAAAAAAACCCCTAAATAAATATTTAGGGGTTTTTTGTTTTTTTGTTTTTTTTTGTTGATATTTTATAGGAATGATCCAAATACGAAAACAATTGCATGGGCTACAGCATTAATTATAATATTATCTTCTTGTTTTTCTGTATTATTTTCTGTATTATTTTCTGCTGGTACAAAATCCTGAACATTCAAATTAATAGTATAATTATTTTGAATATAAAATACTGTAACACCAGGTTGTTGTTGATTTCCATTTTGAAACTGTCTTTGCATAGAAGACATATATTTTATTTGAATGTATTTAAATAAAAATTCAATTTTTTTTATAGATAACAACAGCTTTACTAACGCTGGTTTTCTTGGCAGCTTTACTAACGCTGGTTTTCTTGGCAGCTTTACTAACGCTGGTTTTCTTGGCAGCTTTACTAACGCTGGGTTTTAAAAATTTAATATATAAAAAATCATCGACTTTAGCGGAATCAAGGAAGACTCTAGCTTTACCATTATTATGGACACGTTTAAATCTTTGTATAATATCGTCTGGCCTTGATATAACCTTCATTTTCAATATTGTATTTGAATCGATTCCCAAATTTGTCAAAATTTTAAGATCTTCTTGTATTATAGGAGGTAATGAGTTATATTGTCTTGACAGTACAATAAACTGTATTTTTAACATTAAAATTTTAATACCTAATATTGTTCCTCCAGCTATCATTCCTATGATTATTTGTTTTCCAATATCTGTAAAATTATTTTTGTTATTTAAAATCCATTGAGTAACTTTTTTTACATTATTGGATTTTGTTAATTTTTCCATAGCATCTGAAGACAATGGGAGTTTTATAACAGAATCAATCATTATTTATAATATTCTTGTACAAAAAAAAATAATTTATATAAATTATTTTTTTGCAAATTTCTACACAGTTAAAAAAATAAATAATAAATAAGTAAATGAATACTGAGCAAGAACAAGTAATAAATGAATTAAAAAATGGTAAGAATGTCATGATGCTGGGGTCTGCAGGCACAGGGAAATGTCACGGTTTTGATACTCCTATTTTAATGTTTTCTGGAGATATAAAAATGGTTCAGGATATAAAAGTTGGAGATTTAGTCATGGGCGATGATAGTACTGCTAGAAAAATTTTATCATTATCTTCTGGGATAGACACTATGTATTCTGTTAAAAATGTTAAAGGCGAAGAATACACTGTAAACAGTGAACATATTCTTTCGCTTACTAACTCTAATAAGAAAATATACAGAGATAGGCCTGAAAGAAAATCTTATATTATCAAATGGTTTAACAATAAAACAGTAAAATATGATACAAAAACATTTTCTTATAAAAATAAGAATAAAGAAGAAATACACGAAGAAGTAAAAAAATATTTTAAAAATATTAAAGAAGAATCGAAGGTAGATATCCCTATAAAAAAATATATAGAAATCGCATCTGGTATAGGTAGGAGTTTTGTAGGTTATAAAGTTCCGGTAGAATTTCCAAGATTAGATCTTGATCTTGATCCATATATGGTAGGTTTTTGGCTAGGAAATAGTACAGCTAAAACTTCAGGAATTACATCTCAAGATTCTACAGTTTTACATTATTTTAAACATAATGCGGGGAAATATGATTGTTATCTGCAATATTGTGATAATTACTCTTACAGAGTAAATCACTTATTAGATAAAAAACCTTATGATCATAAGGGAAAAAATTATTTTTTAAATATGCTAAGAAAATATAATTTATTAAATAATAAACATATACCTAAAGATTATAAATGTAATTCCAAAGAAAACAGATTAAAATTATTAGCCGGGTTAATAGATTCTGATGGGTATTTAGATAAAGGAAATACTTACGAGTTTATACAGGGTCCAAAACATGAAAGGTTAATTGATGATATAATATTTTTATGTAGAAGTCTTGGATTTGCTTGTTATAAAAATGAAAAAAATACATCATGGACATCTAAAGGTGTAAAAAAATATGGTAAAGCATGGAGAATAAATATTTCTGGAGAAGGTATAGAAAATATTCCAGTTTTATGTCCAAGAAAAAAAGCATCTCCTAGAAAACAGATAAAAAATGTTCTTGTTTCTGGCATCACAGTAACGGAAAAAGAAAAAGATATATATTATGGGTTTGAAACTGATGGAAATCATCGTTATGTATTAGGTAATTTTATAGTAACTCATAATTCTTCATTAATTGAAGGCCTCAAAGATACTTTTCCAGAATTAAATATTTTTTTAACAAGTACAACAGGTGTTTCTGCATTGAATATAGGAGGGTCTACTGTCCATTCGTTTTTTGGAGTAGGTCTAGGTGATAAAGATGAATTACAGTTATTACGAAAAATTCTTAGAAATACCGAAACTAAAAATAGGCTAAAAATGAATAATATGCTTGTAGTTATTGACGAAATTAGCATGTTTCCTAGCGATTTGCTCAGTAAACTTGATTTTATTCTTAGAACTCTTAGAAAAAATGTTTCTGCTTTCGGAGGTGTTCAAATGTTATTTTCTGGAGATTTTATGCAGCTCGAAACAATAAATGCTGAAAATATACTTGATAATAAGCTTATCAAAAATTTTGAAATTATAGAATTAAAGAAAAATTATCGTCAAGAATCAGATAAAGTTTTTCAAAATTTACTTAATAATTTAAGAATTGGAGAATTAACTGATGATGATATAAAATTACTAAAATCTAAGAAGTCTACCCCTGCATCAAAAAATACTGTAAGAATGTTCTGTACAAATTCTAAAGTGACAAAATATAATATTGAAAAATTTGATTCGCTGCCAGGAACCCCTATAACATTTAATGCTAAATTTAGTGGGAGTTCTAAATCTCATATTGAAGATATCAAAAAACAATTTATAGCTAAAAACATTGATATTCTTGTTCTTAAGATAAATGCAAGAGTCATGCTTACTTGGAATATTAATGTGGAAGCAGGACTAGTTAATGGAAGTGTTGGAACGGTGAAAGGGTTTACAGTAGAAGGCTTGCCAATTGTACTATTTGATTTATTTGGAGAAATAATAGTTGAACCTCAGAATTGGCAGATCACAGATAACCTTGATTGTAAAATTTTATGCAAGGCGACGCAAATACCTCTGATAATAGCTTATAGTTTTACTATTCATAAATCTCAAGGCGTAACACTTGCTAAAGCCGTATTAGATTTAAATGGTGCATTTTGTAATAATCAAGTATATACTGGGTTAAGCAGGGTAAAGTCACTTGACGGTCTTACTCTTTTGAATTTCTCAACAGATAAAGTAAAAGTAAATAAAAAAACAATAGAATTTTATAAAAACTTAAAATAATTATATTGCATTGATATACCATAAATCAAGAGAAATTTTTTTTGAAAGAACATAATCATAAGGTAAATAAAAATACCCATTGTCTCCCCATCTGGAACTCCATGAATTAGATAATATAAAAACACGTTTAGAATCATCAAAGCCCCAAATCTGAACACAGTGGAGACCCTGTGAAACTTCATCTTTACTTGGCATTTCTACGATCCCTGTTGCTCTCGCGATTTCTCCTTCTATAGAACTATAAATATTGATCCCAAGAAGAATTGAACAATTAGAAAGTAAAACACTCTTTATATCTTCTAATTTTTGATTAACAGAATAGTAAACTAAATTTTGCCTATTTCTTCTTGCATATAATTTAGCAGATCTAGACGGCTCTACTTTTAAATTTTCATTAATGCACATGTGTTCAGATTCTGGACAAATCCCGTCATAGATCAATGCTTTTATAGCTGTTTTTATAGATATTCCTGTATCCTCGTCAGTATTTGAACCTTCTGAAATTCTGCCATAATAATAATTATAAAGAGCTGAACCTAAAAAATGAGGCTTCTTTGTTTTTTTAAGAACAAATAATAAGGCATTGATCGCCTGGATTGATGTACAGATTCCCATGTCCATTTGATCTAGTATCGCAGGAACAAAACAAGATTCGCGAATATCGTGTTTCTCTTTATCATTTGCAATTTCATTTGTAGGATACTTAAAATCGCGCTCATCTATAACACATTCTTGGTAATTATAGGACATTTGTAATTATATATTTCTTTGTATAATTATATAATTATAAATTAATTTTTGAATAAGATACAATATCTTTTAGAACTAGTTTGGATGTATTCTTCTTCTATATCATATTCTATGATATCATCGATGAAATCTGTAGGTATATTTGAAATACTAGGTATTTCAATATTTTTCATGAAATTTATAGGTTTACCTAAATTTTTATTTATATTATCAAGTCGTCTTTTATTGGATAAATCTTGTTTTTGTAAAATGATAATTTTCTTAGCTTTGCATAATTCTAAATGAATATTATGCGTCAATTCTTTTTTATTAGAAAGCATTTCTAATAAGTCATCAATGACTATATCATAAGAACTGTGTTTATACTTAAAAAAATTCATTTTCATAGTTGCTATCAAGTCTACTGTCTTTGATAAAATATGAGAATATTTTATTTTGTTTATAGTTTTTTCACTCAATTTCATTGATATTTATCAACTTTGTTTTTTTAAATCAAAAAATAGCTTATTCAATATTTTTTTATCTCTTTCTATAGATATACAATATGGAACGAGCATTTTTAAAACTTATGTTATCTGGTAAAAATACTATCAAATCTACTATAGATTATTGTAGTAATAGTAACGTCTGTCAAAGAAATAAGGATATTTTTGTTAAAAAATTATTAAATATATCTGGTTATAAAATCCCAAAGAATGCAATGCCTATCCCAATTTACGAAGAATTAGTTGAATTGTCTAAAAGAAAACCAGCAAACGAATTGGATGATTTAGAAAGCAATATCAAGATGACACCTGCATTTATCGATATTATCTCTAGACGCGGTTCAGATAATTTAAGATCATTTTTAGCATTTAATGATATTATAATCCCAGCTAGACGTAATAAATTTCTAGAGATAAAAGATAGATTATCAGGGTTATATTCTAATCCTCTAGTTTCTTCTACTCTTATCCCGCTTGCAACGAAGTATGCCGCATCAGCATTTTCCGATATTTCACAGGGATCAGATCAGCTTCCAAGGAGAACAAAAGTTTCTACAAAGAAAACAAAAGTTTCTACAAAGAAATCCTCAAAGAAAACAAAAGTTTCTAGAAAATAAGTGTATTTGTCAAAGTTTTTAAAATTTTTTATTTTAAATTTTAAATTACTTTTTTATTTTGTTTAGAGGGCACTTGTGATACGGACTCTATAAGTGTAATTGCCAGCTCCCGCACCGGCAGGTGCGTGTTGGATCTGGATTTGTTGAGCAGAATCCCATGTTGCACTAATTCTTTGACCATCGCTTCCTTTCGACGATGAGATCCTATTAATAGAACCTCCTGTTCCAGAACTCGAAGCACTGAATACCGACATTGCTCCATTAGTATTATCTTTATCAGCAACTAAAATAAGATATGACCCATAAGTTGTACTGTTTGTTACAGTAGCCAGAGTTGTAGAAGTTTTTCCAATAACAACATCTTCTACTAAAGAAAGACCAGGAATAGTAATACCAGGAGATTCTGGGTCACTTGGAAGAATGTTATTTACATAAATAACAGAGTCATCGAGAGTATACATTGTAACAGTTGAAATGAATGATGACACAGTTGATACTGCGCCTACATCGATATGGAATAAATTAGCTGTAAATCCTGTTGCTAGAACAGTATATAGCCCATTAGGTACAGCTGGTGTAATATTAGCAGATTCCGTGATTCTAATTTTATCCCCGATTGCCATGCCATGAAGAGCCTTATTAAGTGCCAGTGTATTTCCTGAAACATAAGTTACTCTTATATTTTTGTATGTTTTACCCTTGACATTAATTGCTCCAGATTTTACATTTTGATATTGCTGAATACTTGCAGCAGAAATACCAGCAACTCCGACAGCATCAGGAGTCTGAGCCAAAGTAGCAAAAGTAATCTCGTCTTGTGCTTCAGAATAAAATGAACCTACATAAGGAGCACTGAATAATGCGAAATCATTGCCAATAACCGGTACTGTTGTCAAATCTAACCCGTCGTTAAAGTAGTTAGGTTGCGGAGTATTATCTGCAGTAACATAAATTGTTGCAACTTTAGTGATTCCATTGTAACTTTTAATACGTCTAATCACTCCAGCTGCTGGACCATCAAGGATATGAATCCACCATCCTTTATAAAAATCATTTATAGAACTAGCATCGCCAAGAAAAGATAAATCTCCTGGTGCTATACTGCCACTACTGAATTCATGAAATTCTTGATAAACAGGGGAAGGAATAACAACATCGCCATTACCAGCATTATTAGCAGTCTGATATCTTCTTGTAAGAACACCAGAATCTACTCCTAATTCACCATTTCCAGAATTGAGAACAATGATATTATCAGTAACAACTAAAGTTTCGGTATTAAGCGAAGTAGTAGTTCCTTGGACAAGAAGATCTCCTGAAATAGTAGTAAGCGAAGAACCGGTACCAATAGTTACAGGAACTCCAGAAGTAAGGGTCGCGATAGTAACACCACTGGTTAAATCGGCAGATTCGATGGATACAGATTTAAGAGCATTCACATTGATTCCACCAGCAGCAGCCAATACATCTACGGTGTTTGTAGCAGTACCATCACTTTGAATTGTCAATTTACCAGAAGCAGAACTAGAATAAACTTTAACGGCGGACCCATTTGACCCAGAACCTTGGATAAGAATATTACCTCCTGTAGTTCCAGAAGCTAAAATGGAGACAGCATCACTGTCAGTGGCATTTCCTAAACTAGAAATAGAAATTTGCCCAGAAGTAGCATTATCGGCAAGAAGTTTAATAGCTGGAATACTTGAAGCAAAGTTACCTTTACCAAGAATAGATACATTTCCCCCGACAGTGCCAGAAGCTAAAATAGCAATAGAATCTTCTGTCTGTGAATCACCTGCAGCAGTTAATCCAATTTTTCCAGAAGTAGCATTGGTAGCACTGATATCAACAGCTCCTACTCCTGCTTGAACAGCCCCAGCACCGGTAATGAGGACGTTTCCTCCAACAGTTCCGGTAGCTTGAATAGTTAAAGCAGATGAAGTGGTAGAATCACCAGCACTTTCAACAACTACAGTACCGCTTGTTGAATTTGAAGCTGAAATTTGAATAGAATTTTCACTTCCTGTATCGTATGCACCAGCGGCTAAAAGTTTAATATTCCCCCCTGCAGTTCCGGTAGCTTGAATAGAAATAGAATCACTGTCGGTGGCATTACCAGCACTAACTAAAGAGATTTGCCCTGAAGTAGCATTATTGGCATTAAGTTTGATGGATGGGATACTTGAAGCGAAACTACCAGCAGATTGGATAAGAATATTACCTTCTGTTGTTCCTGTAGCATTAAGAGTAATAGAATCTGCAGCAGAAGCATTGCTTGCACTAGACAATAAGATTTGACCTCCAGCAGCAGAAGTTGTAGTCAAATTGATAGCTGGGTTAATTGCTCCATCAGCTGTCACAGAAACATTACCATTTGTCGCACCTGTTGCCCTTATTTTTATACTTGCTGATCCAGAAGAATCGCCAGCACTTTCCAAGGAAATTTGTCCAGAAGTAGCATTGTCTGCAAGAATTTTTACTGCAGGATTACTTGAAGCAAAGTCTCCAGAACCTTTGATAAGAATATTCCCATCAGATGTATCGGAAGCAAGAATTTGAACAGCGTCGATAGCAGAAGAACTACCAGCACTTGTAAGTCGAACTTGTCCTGAAGTCGTGTTTGTAGCACTTAATAAAACTGCTGGATTACCAGCAGCCATATTACCGGCACCTTGAATGAGAATATCTCCATTGGTTGTATCTGTCGCAATTAACTTAACACTGTTAATAGATGAACTTCCACCATCTGATTGGACTGTTACTTGTCCTGAAGTAACATTGGTTGCATTTACAAATACAGAATTTGTTCCTGTACCATCTGATTTGATATTTACTTTTCCAGTAGCATCTGCCGCAGAAGCCCACAGAGTTAATGTTCCTGCAGTTGTTTTGAAAAATGATGTGGCGGTAGCAGTAAATTCGATGGCATTTGTGATATCTAGCGATACCCTGTTTGTACCGTATACGCTTAATTCTCCAGAAGTCGTATTAATCGTCGTTTGATCAAGATCAGTAAGACCTTGTACAAAAAGACCCCCATCCCTAATATAAACAACACCTGTTCCCATATCAGGGTTAAGTGCCGTAAGAATATCAAGATCTCCTTTAACTACAAAATTATTAGGATTAGACGGAAGTGTGTGATTTGTTGGCATAAACTAATAGTTATAATATATATAAAGAAATAAAAAATTGACGAATTAAAAAATATTTTTATAAAAATCATCTAATTTTAAAATAGCATTATCTATATTATTTATTATCCCATAGATTCGATCTTGTTTTGATTGATAATTTGAAAAATTAGCCAATTCATGTAGTATAAATGCATTATATTGCGTAAATACATTAAAATTTGCGAACATGATTACTCCTTTAGTTTTTCGCATAGCCTTCTTTATTGGGCTGAAAATTGTTTTTGTATTTGCTGAAAGAGGATCTCTAGATAAATCTGTATAAATTTCAGTATCTACAAGAAGATGACCGTCGGTGTCAGAAGGAATTACTTCTTCTATTTCTGATAATCTAACTAATACTGATCTTATATGAATTAATTCTTGTTTTTGTCTTTGTCTAAATTCATGTTCTCCTGGAAGCATCGCGGGTCTGTTTGATAGATTAACTAAGTTATATGGACTCAATGGGATATTGTTTAAATTGCTCTGATCTTGGCCCATTTTTACTTTACTATTTGAAAATAAAAAAATATTTTATTTTCAAAAACTATTTTTTATATGATAAAAAGCTTGTCTTGTTCTTCCATCTACTGTCAATTATTCATAATCTCTGAAGCTAAGACCAACAGGAAATCTAGGGATACCGTCATCTGTCATCTCAAAATATTTAACAGTCAGATATTTTCCTATATACTTTTTAGCATTTTTAAACAGTTTTTTCCGTTCCAGGTGAGAACCTTTTGGTCTTACTGTGAAAGTTTTTTCCGGGTTTTGTGGAAGTCTACATATCCATAGGACTAAATCTTTTTCAACCCCTTCTCCAGAAGTAAAGTCAATTATTTCAAATTCAGAATCTATAAATTTTTTAAATTTTTGTAAATTTTTTGATCTATTTTTTTGCTCATAAGGACCGAGGAAATTACGAATGATAAGGCCTTCATTTCCTTGAGATACATATTTATTGTGAAATTCTTCAATTTCACTTGAATTTTTTATAATATCAGTATGGATCAATTTAATATGATTGAAATTATTTTCTTTGAATAATTTCTTAAGAGTGTCAAGTCTAATTTTGTAGTCATCATCGGAAACAAGGTCATATACTATAAACTTTATATTGAGAATAATTTTGATATCTTTTTCATTTAATTTTTGTTTTTTCACTATTCCTACGATTTCCTGAAAAGTTAAATCTTTAGAATATAATTCGCCATCAAGATGGAATTCTGATAAATGCTCAATTTCGTCGAGAATATGAGCTAATCCTAAAAATTGTTTGCCTTTTCTTGAATAGATACCTTTATTATAAGTGATTGCCCTGACCCCGTCCAATTTAGGCTGACAAAACGTTGGGAAAATTATATCATGGGCTCTCTTCGTGTAATCTAAAGCAAGCATAGGGAGAATCGGGCCTTTAGTATTATTTGTGACATTTTTCGGATTACTATTTTCCGAGTATCCTTGGTCTAATTTCTTATTCCACTTACCTTGCATTTCATGGAGAGCCTGAGTATAGTGATTGGTTTCATTTTTTTTACCTAAGTTTTTTCCTTTCACTATGACAGTTTCAAATGTCGTAAGTACACCATCTGTAAAACCTGAAACTGATCTAATAATAGAAGATTGTTGGTCAGGAGCAGTAGAAATTGTCCATTGTTTAACTTTATTTAACTTTGTAATACTGTATAAAGTTGGCAAAGTGATAGTTTCCATTATAAATAAGTATTTTTATTTCTTTAACTTTTGAAATCGATCATTCTGGTTCTGATTCTGAGTCGATTAAACAAACGTTTATTTGTTCTTCGAGGTCTTTGATTGATATTTCTTTTTTAATAATGGATCCATCATTCTTCTTTGAAATGAATATAGGGCCAACTATATTATCACGATATATCTTCTTGCGCCTGTACGATTGCCCTTTAAATATACTAAAATCATCTACTATGTCTACTATAATTGGCGTAATATTGTCGTGGCGTTTCCTGAATATTCTTCCTATAGCCTGGGTGATGCTCGATCGAGGAGTCGCAAATACCAGGCAATTCAATTTTGCTAGACTGAATCCTTCATTGCACATTCCATATGTTCCTAATAAAATTTGTTTTTCTTTAGCTTCTATCAATTTATCAGCTTTTTGGCTTCCAATAAAGAGTCCTGAATTTTCTGGAAAATGCTTATGCAAATTCTTTAACTGGACAGTCCGATCACTTATAACAAGAATGCAACGCTCAGGTTTATCTGATAATTCTTTTAAAATTTTTACTAATAGTAACGTTCTCTCTTCGTCTTCTGCGATATTACTTAACATACTGGAAACAGCTGCAGTACCATCTCTAAGAGTTTCTTCTTTGGAACTTTCTCCGAAATATTTATAAGTATGAATTTCTGAAGATTGTTTTAATTTATCAGAATTATCTGAATATAATACTTCGCCCATATACCAGTTCAAAATTTTTTCCATTTTATCCTTTCGTTCAATTGTAGCAGATAATCCAAAAAGAAATTTAGGTCTAACTTTAAACATTATTTTAGAAAATACTTCACTCGCGATTCCATGCATTTCATCGATTATACACACATTAACCCAGTCGAAGTCCTTTGAAGTTAATTCTTTCTTCATTGAAATACTTTGAACCATTCCTATAACTACATGACAATCCTGGTGTTCAAATGTTTTACCTTGGATATTACCTATCTTGATTCCAGGAATAAATTTAGTTAATTCAGCTTTCCATTGTTTCATCAATTCTATTTTATTAACAACAATGAGTGTCTTCATTGAAAAATCAGCAATAGTTTTAATAGCTAACACTGTATTATGGGTGACAATAAAGTCTTCAAGAATAAATCTTTGCTTACCATTTAAAGTAAACCCGTAATACTGTTTTGTCCAATAAATCGGGGTTATATTAAAAGAGATAGAATTGCAGCATTTTTTCAAATTTACAACTTTCTTAATTTTTAACGGAACAATGTGATTTTCAGAATAATAACCAATTATTTTAACAATATAACAGTTTTCTAGTATTTCCATACTGGTTTTAAATCCAAGTGATCTAGCTAAAAACAAGGTATCTTTTGCTGAAGTTAAATAATTAAATCGGGCAGAATAAATATCTTTATAATCAGTTTTACCAGGAGAATAATCTATTATTCCTGCAAGAATCATTAGACGTTGTTTTTTATCACAAGTTAAATTGTACTGGGATATCTTAAGAATTTTCATCGTGCTTAATTTTAATCCTATGATATATTCAGACCCCATCATTTCTTTAGTTTCCCAGTTAGTTGGTAATTCTCTTCTGAATATTTTCAATTTGCAATTACTATAAATGTAATCTCTTACAGATATATCGACGGTTCCAATTATAGATTCCATCATTTGTCTGGTCATTACTGCATTGTGAAATGTTTCACATCTTTTATATACAATTTGCTTTTTGATCGGACAAAAATAATTAACATCATAACAATTATTATCCATATTTTCAATGTTGATATTATTTTTAAGAGAAAGTATATGTGATGCATTACAAGTGAAACTTTCACTTTCATATGAAATTGTAAACATTTCTTCCGTGCCAGTACAAGTACTAAGAACCTGTTCTGGAATACCCGTTTCGCTTAATAATAGGTCTCCAACCTTGATATCTTGAACTTTTTTAATAGAACCGTCATTTAATATAATAGTGGTATCTATAGCAAGACACTTTCCCCCACCTGTCTGTAAACCTATAATTCCTCCTCCGACAGCTTTATCTTTTTCTAATTTAATTTTAGAATAACACTCGGTCTGTGCTCCAAGTCTTAATGAAATGTTGTTTTCCGGGAATTTTATTTTTGTTACTGGAAAATGAGTTTCTGTTTCAAAATTTTTAAGGAAATCGACAGGGTGATGAACTGGGAGAATCAAAGTTTCTTTAGTTTCTCTAAAAATTGGATACTCTTTAACCTGGAAATTTCCAAATGTAGTTTCTGGCGATACTGTCAATTCACTTTTAATTTTTTTGATTTGTTCTAGTGTTAATATTTTTTTAGGCACGATTAGACCGCGATTATCGATTACAGCTTTTTCCATTTGTTTATCAACTACTTATTTTTTTAACTATTTATCATCATTCAAGAGAAAATTTACTATTTCATAAGCCAATTTAAAAGAAATTCTCTTTCGAGCAAAAGAATTACTACTTTCGCGATAATTGCTTATAAATAATGAATTATATTTTTCTCTTTTTTCATTGAAAAACTTGTTGAACTTTTTAACAAGTTTTTCTTGTAATTCGACAGAAATGGTTGGTTCTATTACAAGAATAGCATAACTTCTATTTGATAGATCAGTGGTTTTATCTATATACTTTTCTTTGACATCATCGCCAATTATTTGCAATTGGATTTTATTACCACTATTATTGTCAATGCATTTCAATAGAATATTTGTAAATGTTGTTTGATCAGAAATTAAACGAGTAGCTCTATTTATTTTATAATTTTCATTCTGCGGAAGCATGTACATTTCTCCGCCAATTGTATAATTATTTTCAGAATTCAACTCAAATTCTATTTTTTTTAAAGATGGATAAATAAAGCAATTTGTTTTAACTTTATCAGTGTTTCTTGTAAATTGAAAACAGCAAACTACAATTGTTGTATCATTAAAAACTTTTTCTTCAAAAATATTAATCGTCATAATGGAAAATTTTTCAATAAAGTTTTTCCTGAGAATGATGTCAGCTATTCTGATAGAACAGAAGAAATTTAGTGGAATTATTAAAATTCCACCTAAGCAATTAGAATTTATAAGTATTTGTATAAAACACTTGTATAAGTCATTGACAAGATATTTATCAAAAAGTACCTTGTCCGTACTTTTGTTTCGGGCAAGATAAGGCGGATTTGTTAGCACGAAAGAATTATCTAAATTTGGAGGAAATAATAGCGTGTCTTGTTTTATTGTTTCTTTATTTTTTGGATCAATGTCATACTGTATTACTTCTATATCTTTTTCTATAAAATTTAAAAGATCTCCGTTTCCAGCAAATGGTTCAATAATTTTACAAATATCATTTGGAATATGCATATTTTGTAAAATATGTTTATAATTTGTAGTGTAAAATTGTCCTAATTTTTGTTTATTACCAGCTTTTTCCATTTATTTACTAACTAAATATTTATTTAACTAGACATCATACTTTGAAATTGTGTTTCAAAGTCGAGAGCGCTGTTAAACGTCGTAATCAAATTCATGTCATTTCTGCCAACTCGCAACGTCGGCACGAAGCTTGATGAAAATCCGAACGTTAAAAAAACATTAGTCGAAGAACGTTTATATACTCCTAAAAATGGTCTAAGGGTTTTAAATTTGTTAAAAGCAGTTTGAATATCTGTTTTTTGAAGCGCGAGAAGATCTTTGTATTCCTGAATCATATTTAGCTATACTTTACAACAAGAAATTAAAATTCCATTTAAAGAAAAAAAAATTTATTAAAGTAATATGGGTCTTGAAATAATTTTAGCAGCTAGTAGGCAAAAAAACGGAGATCTCGGTATTGGCCTCAACGGATGTATTCCATGGAATATTCCAGAAGACTTAAAGCATTTTAAAGAAATTACGATGGGGCATACTGTTATTATGGGAAAAGCTACATTTGACAGCATCAGTAAAGCACTTCCTGGAAGAAAATGTGTAGTTTTAACAAGTAATTTGAATTTCGAAATGGATGGTGTTGAAACTGTATGCAGTTTCGAAGCTATAGATCTAATCATTGGTCGCGAAACTAGTTGCAATAAAAAAGTATTTATAATCGGGGGGAAAGTGCTTTATGAAAAATACTTGAAACAAGCGAATGTTATACATCTTACTCACATTGAGAATGAAATATTATGCGATACGTTGGTTTCAGGAGGTATCCCAGGAAAATTCAACAAAATTCAAAATTACTCGGAATTAAAAGAAATTAATGGAATTAGATACCGTTTTTTAACTTACTCTCAAACTTTTGACAAATTAGACGAACAAAGATATCTTGATTTGCTTGAAAAAATTTTAGAAAAAGGAAGTATTAAAAAAGATAGGACTGGGACAGGGACCATTAGTATTTTTGGAGATCAATTGCGGTTTGACATTTCAGATGGGAAAATTCCAATGTTAACTACTAAAAAACTCCCATTTAAGACAATTCTTGAAGAACTGCTTTGGTTTTGCCGAGGAGACACGAACAGTATGATACTGTCAAAAAAAGGAATTAAAATTTGGAATGGAAATACTTCAAGAGAATTTCTTGATTCGCGAAATTTAGACTATGACGAAGGAATTGCAGGACCAATCTACGGTTTTCAGTGGAAACATTTTGGTGCAAAATACTCGCCAGAATATTCAGATACATCAAAAATTGACACTTCTATAATAGGTGGTATGGATCAGCTTCAAAATGTAATTAACATTCTAAAAACTGACCCATTTAGCAGAAGAATTGTTATGAGTGCTTGGAACCCGGGGCAATTGGACGAAATGTGTCTTCCGCCATGTCATTTTTCGATCGTATTTAGTGTTCACGAAGAATATGGTGAAAAATATTTAAGCAGTCATTTCATTATGCGCAGCACTGACGTTTTTCTCGGAATGCCGTTTAATATAGCTAGTTATACTATTCTTACACAAATTATCGCAATGAAATGTGGAATGAAAGCGGGCGAGCTTGTTTTTTCTGGCAGCGATATTCATATTTACAATGATCACATTTTAGCTATTAAAAAACAATTGGGTCGTCAAGTTAGAGCACCTCCTATTTTAAAAATCAATGACTGTATTAAAGATAAAGACTGGTCTGAAATGAAAGTCGAAGATTTTGACTTAATTGGGTACATTCCCAGCCAAGGAATTATTGCAAAAATGGCTATATAGTAGCTACTATCAATTTTCAAAATTTTTATTTAAAGAAATATTTCTTTAAATAATTAATGGTAGTATCTAAGAAATCGTTGATAGGGCTATGCAATATGCTTGGTATTAAACAAGTTTCAGGTAAAAATAAAGATGAACTTAAAGCATTAATAAAAGAGTATAAAGATCTTAAGAATATAAACATTATTCATCAAGAACCATCAAAAAATATTAAATATGTTTATCATTCGGCAGATCTACATATTCGAGTTCTTGAAAGACACGGCGAGTATCAACAAGTATTTCAAAATTTATATGATTATCTTAAAACACAAAATTGCAAAGAAGATTCCGTGTTTGTTATCAGCGGAGACATATTCCATAATAGGGATAAATTGGTTTCTGAATGTATTCTAGTTTTCAATAAATTTATTGAACAACTTACGTCGATTATAGACGTAGTGATGATAGTTGGAAATCATGACACATTTACTCATGGTGACAGGCTTGATACTATCTCCGGAATTACAGAAATCAAAGAATTTAAAAATTTTCATTTTTTAAAAAATTCTGGGATCTATAAATATAATAATATAGATTTTGTTGTATCTAGTTTAGTTGATAATAAATTTATTAACTATGAAATGCTAGTTAATTCTAGAAGCGACTCGATTCTCCCAGAAAATAATAGGAATATTTCATTGTTCCATGGTGCGATTTCTGGTTGCAAATTGGATAATGGACAGATACTCCCGGATTCTCTTGATACTTTAAAGTTAAGTGATCTAAAAGGGTTTGATTTTGTTCTTCTTGGCGATATTCACAAGCATCAATTTCTCACTCCTAGCATTGCTTATCCTGGAAGTTTAATACAACAAAATCATAAAGAAGAACGAGATCATGGTATTCTTAAATGGGATATCATTTCAAGGTCAAGTGAATTTGTAAAAATTGAAAATGAATATGGCTATATAACAATCGATATCAGGGGCGGTATTATTCCAGACATTGAATTTCCAAAGAAGTCTCGAATTCGTATAAGACATCCTTACACTGAAGAAATTGATATTGATAATCTAAAAAAACAACTATCTGAAAAAACAACTATCGTAAGTTTATCAAAAGAATTACTTCCTATTTCTCAAAATTCAGATGGGGTCGTCCCTGTAATTAACATTAAAGAAAAATCGGAAATGGAAATATTTGATAATTTAACTTCAAAATTTTCTAAAGAAATGAAAAAAGATTTAATTGAACTCCATCTTGACTACCAAAATAAATTTGACAACAGGACAGGTAAAGGAGCTGATGTGCTTCCTTGGAAGTTAAATTATATGGAATTTAGGGATATTTTCATTTATGGCGGGGGAATTCTTAATAGAGTAGATTTTACTCCAGGGATTATCGGTATTCTTGGCAGGAATGCTTCTGGTAAATCCAGTCTTCTAAATACAATTTTTTACTCCTTATTTGGCAATGTATTCAAAATTAAAAATTTTTCAAACAGAAATGTTATCAACAGACATTCAAAGACAATGTCTTTGAAATTAGCAATTTCTATGGGAAATTTTCAATTTATCATAGAAAAAGAAGGAAAATGCAAGACAAGAAAAGGAGGCGCTATTGGCATGGAAGAAACAGTCGTATTTAAAAAAATCGATGAAGATGGAATTATAACGAATTTATCTGGTAGTAATAAAGTAGACACTGTAAGCATCATTTACAGTACTCTTGGTCTGACTACGAAAGAAAATTTTATGCTTACAAATGTGATGAGTTATACAAATTATATATCTTTACTTAGTTTATCAAGTGGAGATATTTCTAAAATTCTCGGAGAATTATTTGATTTGCAAAAATACAAGGATATCTATAGCGATTCTCTTAAAAAAGTAAAAGTTTTTTCAGATAAGATAAAGGGGCTCCAAGAAAATAAAGAAAATTTACTTGAAGAAAGAGTATTAATTCCAGAAGAAACCTTGTTAGATTATGAAGACCAGTTAAAACAGTACGAAAGTGAGTTAAAGATAACCGGATATAGTTTAGAAGAATTGATAGAAAGTAAAAATGAATTTCGAAACTTTGCTGAAGCGGATTTTGATCAAAATCTGCTGGAAAAAGAAAAAGATTTTATCAAGATAATTCAAGAAAATACAGAAGAAGTCAAAAATTACGGAGATCTAAATGAGATGCCTATTTCTTATCTAGAAAAACTTCATGGTAGCATAATTGTAAAAGGGACTTCTAAAGAATTAATTTCATGGAATGAAGCTGAAATAGATTCTCTTCGCGATGAAATTTATTTATTAAAGAACAATTTGGTAGTTCCCAAAGAGATTCACTCTGAGAAATTATATAAATTAGCTTTGAAAAAAATAAAGGACGAGATTAGCCCTGACGAATTTATAAGAGATCTTAAAGAAACTAAAAAAATCGGAAAAGACCATATCGTGGATGAAGATTTATTTCTCGATTTAATTGACTATCTTGAGAGTCTTCGATCAATTTCAGGAGAAACACTGAAAAATAAGATGATAATTTTAGAATATAATAAATTTCTCGAAGATCAAATTAAATTCAAGGAAGAAAGTGTGATTTTAAAAGAAAAAGAAAGCTTATTGAACAAGCTCTTTTTTTCAAAGAAAAAAACTATAAACAGTATCATCAAGATTAAAACAACAAAATTTTATTTAGAAAAAATAGAAAAATATAAATCAAACCAAACTAACATCAAGAAACTAGAAGAAATATCAGGAACAATTGCAAGATTAAAAGAAGCTAGAACGCATATTGCTTCGAATATATTGCGAATAAATATCTTAATAACAACAGTTAAAATGCAAATACAGGAATACAGTCGAATCCAAAGCAAATTAATTATCTTAGATGAAAAAATAGTCAAACTAAAAATAGAAGAAACTCTGTATAAATACTACAAAGATATCCTTTGCGATAAAGGTCTTCCAAAATTAGTTTTACGAGATAAAATCAAAAAAGTTGAAATGGAGTGCAATATACTTTGTTATAAAATAATAGGGTTAACAATTAATTTAGACACGTACGAAGATGATGAAAGTAAATATGAAATTACTGCTAAAAAAAATGGGGCGATTATAGGTATAGATCAAATATCTGGGTTTGAAAAATTCGTTGTTAATATTGCCTTGAAATTAGCTTTAGATAAATTTAAATGTCAATCGGGGGCGAAATTATTCTGTATAGATGAAGCATTTGATTGTATATCATCAGAAAATTTTGACAAAGTAGATGATATATTTGATTTTTTGAAAGGTTATTACAGTACTGTATTGATTGTATCTCACAATGAAGACTTGAAAAAGAAAATTGATAAACGAATTGAAATTGACGTCGGAGAAAAATATAGCAGTATAAAAATGTAAAAATAAAAAATATTATTTTTTATTTTCATATGATAAAGATGATTATTGGTGTACTTGTAATCTTATTATTAGGAATCGTGATCTGTCTTTTGAATGATAGTAATATTTTAGAGAACTTTGAAAATGGTAATGCTCATTTTGATTCTCGCGATCTTAAAACTACCTTTTTTAAAGAAATTTCTGGTCTGCCTTCTATAAATAGTGAAATTGATACTGGTCCTAAAGTGTATGGTGATCCTAATAAAGGTATAATTCTTAAACTTCAAAAAATTATTTTGATTAGTATAAGCCCAATAGATAAAGATGATGATTTTGTAAAAAAATCATTACAAAAAATACTTGAAGATTTTAATTCAAAAGAACAAAGTAAATTTAGTTTACTAGACATCGGCGTAATCAGGGAAAAAATAGGAGGTTACGAATTTAATGCTTTTATAAGTGAATTTGATACATTAAGTACAGTCAGTGTTAAAATAAATTTACTTTCTGACGGTAGTAAGGTAATTTCATTGAAATCAAATTTTATAGCAGATTCTGGAGCACAGTTAAATACAGTTCAAGATAATACTAATAAGATCAATGATTCTTTAGGATTTTACAAAATAAAAAATAATTTAGGCCTATTCTTTCCTTATCCTACATCAGAAGACGAATTACTATTAACAGCTCAGATTAAATTAAATCACTTAAAAAGAATAGAAGATTCCAAGAAACAAGACTATCTTTGTTTTGGAATAGATGATATAGTATCTACTGAAGCTGAATGCGTTAAATTGGGCGGGACATGGGATACTCCTGTTACAAACAATTTTGATTGCCCGTACTTCGAATCAAATAAAAATTATAGGAATGAATTTGGCGGGACTAAAAATGGATATTGTGACAATCCTAGTGGTCTTCAAAGTCTGGGATATCGTTATACAAATAAAGATCAAAAGAAATCTACTCCTCTTTGTTATAACTGCAAGACAGATTTAATAGGTCAAGGGAGTCTTGGACGATGTTGCGAAGCTCAGAAATTAGACCCTAGATTCGCTAGTCCAGATTACAAGTTCAATGGTGACTATTTGGATAGGAAAAATGCAAAAGACCAATTAAACTTGCGTGGACTTTCGATTGATTAATACTGAAATTAAATACTGAAATTTATTTTCTTAATAATATAATATCAAAACTTAAAAATGGAATTGAAAATTTATATTTTCAGAAGCCAAGAAAACTAAAAAATCCAGAGTTTTTAGAACTTTCTTTTTCTAAGTTCTTTTTCCATAAATAAACATTTGTCCAATACTTATTCTGTTTATCTGCTAAACTTAAATCTTTATCAGGAGTAATTGAACTTCTTGGAGGACTTCTTGATTTAGGAGGAGTAACTTGATTTCTTAAAGAAGATTTTACAGGAGCAAATGTAGTTCTGTTAGCTATAAGTTTTTTACTGTAAATTTCTTTAAAATCTGGTGTTTTAGATTTTTTTCTATATATTCCAGGTAAATCTGGATCAGCATTTGCGATTAGCCTTGTCATACTTACAGTATTAGATAGTTTTCTTAGTTTTTCTACTCCTTTTAGAATATCTGCATCATTGTGATTTAAAACAGCTCCTTGAATAGTATGAAGATAAACTTGTGCTGGGTCTGATTTGTAAAGTTTAATACTTGAAGGAATGTACGGAGATCCAGTGATACTACTGATATAATTAGAATAATCTTGTTTTTTCGTAAGCATTTTGACAATATTACTTTTTTGTTTTGTTGTAAATAAGGCACCTGTACTTTGTTTCTTTGGTAAAGAAGGCAAACTTTTTGGAGGAGTAATCGATTTTCTTGGAGGAGTAATTGAACTTTTTGGAAGACTTAATTTTCTTGGAGGAGTAATTGATCTTTTTCGTTCACGATAATATTCAGCTAGATTTTTCGATAGAAGATTCGATGAATTCCAATTTTCAGGATTTTTCCATTTTTCGTCTTCAGTTTCCCAAATTTTATCCTCTTCAGTTTTCCAAAATTTATTATCAGTCCGTGAATCACGAGGAGTTGTTTTTCTCGCTGAATCAAGTATATCTATTTTTTTTTTGATTCTTCTATAACTAGAATCAAAATCAGGATTTAATTCATTTTCAAGAGAAGATCTTCTTCTTGGGAAAATTCTAGAGTAAGGGGACTTTAGAGGTGATCTAGGAGAATGTAAGCTACTATAATTATTAGGAGTTATGCTTATAGCTTTAATCCCTGGATTTCTTCTTGTTAATCTTTTTCTAATTTGATGAATTGAAGATTTAATCACTTTATCAAAGTCTCCAGTCTTAACAACTCTTCTTGATACTTTAGTTTTTTCTACTATAGCACCTGTTTTACTATCAAAGGGTTCAATTCTTACAAAACTAATCTTTGCTTCAGGGTTTTTTTTTGAAAGTGATCTTATAAAAAAATCTTCTCTTTCTTTATCAAGTATTCGTTGTTCTGGGTCGTCGTGATAACTCTCGTCTACTTCAACTATAACTATATTATTACCTTCTAATGGAGATCTTATAATTAAATCCGGACGTTCTCGAATACCTTCCATTAAACCTTTGTCATATTTAGGAATTTCAATTGTTGCATCTAAATAATACTCATTTGACGGTAAACTCGATTTAATTTCGTGAAGTATTTTATGCTCATATCTTTCGAAAGCCGAACTAACTTCAGAAGGAAGATGACTAAGACACCTATGACGAAGAATATCATTTTCTGTATAATTACTTACGCTCGCAAATTTACATTTATCACATTTCATAGTATATATACTTTTAATAAAACAAAAAAAAATAATCTTTATTAAAAGTATATATACGATGAAATTCGAACATAATATTATATTCGAAACAGAAGAATTTCAGGATAATTGTGTAGAAGATTTATCAGCCGCATATGATGGTGATGATTTTCGTTCATTTACAGAATTATATAAGAATAAAAAATATATGGGGATACATGTGAAAACTAGTTGTCCTAAAATCCCAGAAGACATTCATTATCTAATGTTGCTTTACTTAGGAAACTACACAAAATTTCCTAAAATTCCTGCTTCTGTGAAGGTAATGAGAATAGGGACAGGACAAATGACAGAACTTCCTAAAATTCCAGATACTGTAATTGAATTAGGTATTTACATTAATAAGGAATATGGTAAACTTAAAAATACTGGGGATCTTTCTTATCTAAAGAATCTTAAGAAATTGGTAGTTGAACACAGATACAGACACTTGGCAATTGGGAAACTTCCGGAATCATTAAGATTATTTTCTTCTATCGGAATTAATGGAACTATTACATTGCCTGTAAAATTTCCTAAAAATTTATTCTTTATTCATCTTCATGGTCTTTTAAATGTAGATATCCCTGATCTATCCAGTCTCAAGAAATTAAAAATTTTATCATCTCGTCATTCTTTTATTAAATCTTACAGTAATCCTCCTATAAATTCATGTGAAATAAGATTTATAAGTATGAGGCAAGGTTCTAAATCTTTGCCAATTAATTATCGTAAAGACAGAGAAAAAATAACTTATACATTCAGCAATTACTAGACAAAAAAATAATCTTTATTAAAAGTATATATACGATGAAATTCGAACATAATATTATATTCGAAACAGAAGAATTTCAGGATAATTATAAGAGAATAAATGATACATATGACGAGGATGATTTTTATACATTTACAGCATTATATAAAAATAAAAAATATATGACCATATACGTGAAAACTAATTGTCCTAAAATTCCAGAAGATATTCATTATCTTCGAATACTTTACTTAGGAAACTACACAAAATTTCCTAAAATTCCTGCTTCTGTAAAGGTAATGAGAATTGGAACAGGGCAAATGACAGAACTTCCTGAAATTCCAGATACTGTAATTGAACTAAGTATTTACATTGACAGGGAAGATGGTAAACTTAAAAATACTGGAGATCTTTCTTATCTAAAGAATCTTAAGAAATTGGTAGTTGAACACAGATACAGACACTTGGCAATTGGGAAACTTCCAGAATCATTAAGATTATTTTCTTCTATTGGAATTAATGGGACTATTACATTGCCTGAAAAATTTCCTAAAAATTTATTCTTTATTCATCTTCATGGTCTTTTAAATGTAGATATCCCTGATCTATCCAGCCTCAAGAAATTAAAAATTTTATCATCTCGCCATTCTTTTATTAAATCGTTCAGTAATCCTCCTATAAATTCATGTGAAATAAGATTTATAAGTATGAGACCAGGATCTAAAGCTTTGCCAATTAATTATCGTAAAGACAGAGAAAAAATAACTTATACATTCAGCAATTACTAGACAAAAAAATAATCTTTATTAAAAGTATATATACGATGAAATTCGAACATAATATTATATTTGAAACAGAAGAATTTCAGGATAATTGTATAGAAGATTTATCAGCCGCACACGATGGAGATGATTTTTGTACTTTAAATCAAAA
>Ga0208133_1000216_pt1 | contig 23311 bp, 24 predicted proteins | sample ColrivemetaGS535_FD_187595 | JGI IMG/M metagenome (GOLD analysis project Ga0208133, IMG submission 187595) | Estuarine microbial communities from the Columbia River estuary, USA - metaG S.535 (SPAdes) (version 2) | ecosystem: Environmental > Aquatic > Marine > Intertidal zone > Estuary | place... | reverse complement strand
GAGCAATATCTTTTGACTGAGCTTTCAAGAATGATTTTTCTTTATCAGAAACTTCTTCTCCTTTTACCATTCTAGATAATATATTTACAGCTATCTTAGTTTCTTCACCTTCAACCTTTGTAGCTTCCCAAGTATCAGATGCCATTTTACCACCTTTTCTGATCAAATCATTAAGATAAGCACCAACTTTTCCCAATCCCTCGTTAAAAGCCTCAAAGTTTTTTATTTTTCCCATAAACTTATATATTAAATATAGTAAAATACTTATGTGTTATTTTGGTGTGCTTTCATGTAACATCATGATGATACTATAATAATTTATTTGGAAAGTCCGAATTTATTTAATATATTTGTATTATGAGAATCTTTTATTTAGGAGACATACACGGAAATTTTAATTTGATGCATCAATATGTAAAGATGTATGATATTAAAGACGCGCACATAATTCAAGTTGGTGACTTTGGTGTTGGTTTTGCTACGTTTGAAAAAGAAAAGAGAATGCTTGAAATGTATCATACTCAACTTGTAAAAAATAATGTTCATGTTTGGGCTATTCGTGGTAATCATGATTACAAACCTTACTTTGATAATGATCCTTTTGGTTTTACTAATATACATTTAGTAGCAGACTATACTGTACTTAACTTAGCTGATAAAAATATTCTTTGTATTGGAGGAGCTGTAAGTGTTGATCGTGAGTGGCGTTACACAAAAAAACAAAAGCTGGGTACATTTGAAAATCCTACTTTAGGAGTTGAAAGCTGGTGGCCTGATGAGGTTTTTGTTTTAGATGTAGATAAGATTAAAGACTTACGAGATATTAATATTATGGTAACTCATACTTGTCCTCATTACTGCACACCTGATAATACTTTTAGCTTAGGACCGTTTGTAGAAGGTATCATTCGAGATACTGGTGATACTGAATTACGAACTGATTTACTTTTTGAACGTAATCAAGTTACACAAGCTTTCAGTATTGTTAAGATGAATAATGATATTGAATATGCTTACTATGGTCACTTTCATAAAAGTGATGTCATGAATATGTATGGAACTAAACACCGATTATTAGGAGTCGGTGAACTTTGGGAAGAGAGAGATTAACTCTCTCTTCTTTTAATTTTTTATTATGAGAAGTCAAACTGTAATTTGTATTCGTTGGAAACTAACTGGTAGGATTGAGGTATTCGTCAATCTAGGAAAACTGTTTACGAGTTATTCTGGTAATCAATTAGGTGTAAGTCGTTCAACTTTAGATAGAAAGAATTTATTTGACGGATATCAAAACGATACTATTGAGATTTTTAAATCTTACGTTAGGTAGTAGTAACTTCTACATAAGCTTTTTCTTCATCAGGATATATTACAACATCATTACCATTAACGTACATTTGATAGTCTTTATCTTTAATTAGATTTAACTCAGCCATAACTAAATTATAAAATTCAGCAGTAACACCATCTTCTCTTTTATTTAGAGATATTTCTAATTTATTAGTTTGATTAACTTCATCAAAACTAGATTCATTATCCCATTTAACTACTCTAAGTCCTCTTGAATTAAAAAATCTTTCAACTTCATTAATTCTAACATAAAGAGCTCTACTTTCATATCTTTTAATAAAATTGAAACTATCATCACCAGTGTCTTTTGGAACTAATTCGATCCTAAGACTATTAGTTAGACTCATATTGATATTATAGTTTTCTAATCTATCAGCGGCTGAAAGAACATCATCAATTTCTTCTACGATATCTTTTAACTTTTGAATAAGTTGATTAGCTTCTTGTAAAACAGAAAGGTTTAATTTAATATCCCATGAAAGATTCCACTTAGTTCCTGATCCATAACTATGATATCCTACACTAGGTTCACCTAATTTATCAGTTATGTATGTAAAGTTATCCAAGATGTCTAATTTCTCATCTTCTTTGGATTCATTAAATCTTTTTAAATGTTTCATTACACTATATATAAAATTATATTAGTAAAATTAATATATACTTCATAACTGCGTCTCAAGTGTGTTGGTTTGAGAAGTTTGAGAGGCGTAAGTCAAAACCTATTAAAAATATGGAACCTGGTCCCACGATAAACAAAAAGAAAAATGACAAAAACAAAACTAGCAACATTGTTTCTAATGTTGGGGATGTTCTTCAACCCCTTCGGGTTCGACGCTATTCAGATAATGCTGATGAAGTTAACTGGTTCTTACTTAGGAGCCAATTTAGTATTATATTGCCTTGCGGGATTCTGCTTTGGACTTTACTTTTACTTCTCTGGTAATAATCCGTTTTTAATGATAAAGGATATTATAGTAAGTATCTATCAAGATAAAATTAAACACCACTACGAAAAAATTAAAATAAAAAAAGAGAGTCGTGATTGACTCTCTTTTTATTTGTATTAGTTTCAGTTATTATACTAATTCCTCAACTTCTTGTTGTAGTAACTCCCAAGCTCTTGCCATTCTAGTTAATCCAATTCCTCCACCAAATCTTGGGAAGAAATCATAAGATAAGAATATTTCTAATTCAGATTCAACTCTTTCTTTACCGAATAGTTCAAATAACTTAGCGGCATATTTACCGTTTTCGATTGTATAGAAGTTATGTTTCATTTCTTCAACATCACAACTTCTTTCCGCTGATCCAATTGTTTCTTGTCCATAAAGAATAACATCTACTTTATTAAAGATGTTAGTTTCGTTATGTTTCATATTCCAAAAAGGATTAGTTCTTAATGGGAAATGTTGTAAAGAAACTACTGATCCTTTTTCATTCCACATTCTACTTTCGTGCTCATCTTCTAAGATTTCAACACCACCATATTCTTGACAAACGTCATCATAGTTTACTTCTACTGGTGAATCAAAACCTAAATGTGCTAATAGTTCAGATTCTAGTTTAAGTAATTCTTTCATTCCACCTTTTGATTCGAATTCGAACATAGGAAAAATTAATTCGTGTCTACCTGGAATAGGATTCTTTTCTTGGCGATAAGATGTTGAGATACAAAAACATCCATCCCAATGAGGATTCTTTAATAGTTCGTGTTCTAACCACATTTGTCCTGTTTGTGGAAGAGGCCAAATTTCACCGTTGTAGTTAAAAGTGGCAATTGAGTGAGGGTTTTCACAAGCTGCTAAGATAGACAGTCTTGATTGTGTCGGAACTTCTACGAAGTTTTTTGACAAAAAAAATTCTCTCATTTTCTGAACGAGAGAGTTGTACGCTAAAGTGTTATTCATAGGATTTTTTTTTTGAGTCAAGAAATAAATCCTGACCCTAATTTAAGTATATATCATGAAATGTGTCTTTTGTTTAGCGAAAAATGAATTATTTTACAATTTTTTTAACAAATTTATAAGAAATTCCAAAAGTTAAATTGTTAATCATCTTAACATCACTGGTGCTTCTGAAGTTCATCTGATCTTGTATAATAAAGTTAAGAGGTTTTCCTGGAAATAAAGTTAATTTAGTAGTACCGTAAATAATACAATCATTGAAATCTTTAATATTTGGCTGATAGTAATATTCGGTTGATAATCCAAATGACTTCTTTTCTATTTTTATTTTAGCTCTAATAGAATGTCTTAATTTATTTGTAGTTGGGTTAACCATATAATCAGTATTCTGATAAAGAAAAGCATAAGATAAAGAAGCTTTACCCCAATTAAACTTTTCTTTAATACCTCCACCAATACCTAACCAATTATCAGATTGAATGCTTCTAACTAGTGAATAGTTATATTGATATGTAGTGAATAAATCCCAATGTTCTTTGTTATATCCTAAATTAATTTTTTGAATTAATTCATTTTGTGTTAGTTTTGGTGTGTATTGTACGTTGTAGTTTGTTCCCAGATCTAAACCAATATGTTTTCCAAAATCAAATGAGTTATTACCTGTGAAGTTGACTCCGATTATATTTGTCTTTCCTTGATTTAAACTTCCTGATAAACTGTTATCTAACGTGATTTCAGTTTGCGCATCAACTGATATTGTTAAAAGTAAAGATGATATTATGATTATTAATTTCTTCATATGTAGTGGTTTTTTATTAACTTATATATAAAAATCAATTTAGAATAAAAATATATAAAAATAAAAATTAATCACTATGGCTAAGGCAAAAACAACATCAGTATCATCAAACTTTCTTTCTAAGTCTAAAAAGAAAAGACCTGGAATACATTCTAAAAAGAAATCATCGAAAGGTAAAAATACTACTAACTATAAAAAGGCTTATAGAGGACAAGGTAGATAGTGAATATATATCCATATGGATATTATATTACAGATTTTTTGGGTGAATATTTTGTTGTTTATTTGGTTTGAAACAGATGCCTTTATCGAGTATATTAAGCTTCTGAGATTAAATATTTTCAAAATAAAACAATTTGAAGAGTATAAATTAATCAATCCAAAGATATCTTACCATTCCTACATTAGACAAAAACATGCAAGTTTTTTCACAAGGTTATTAACCTGTGTTCCTTGTATGTGCTTTTGGATTGTTGTTATCATTTGTTTAATGTTTAATAGTTTTTATTTTTATCCTATAATATACATATCAAGTTATGTACTATATAAATTATTAAGAAAGTATGTCTATTAAAGTATCAAAGATCCTACACATAAATTCAATTGATTATCTTTACAATATATTGAAAGATGATGATGAGTTAATAAGTAAAAATAATATGTTTCAGATATTTTTGGATCGAATGACCGATTATTATCACGGGTGTAAATGTATGGAGGAAGAATATTTAGCTTTTTCAAAATTAGAATATAATGATATATCTAATAACGAAGATGCTATCTCTTCAATTAAAGAACACTTTAGTTGTGATGAAGTTATATTTTCATAAATAAAAAAACCCACTCAATGAGTGGGTTTTTTGTAATCTAATATTTCAATTATTGAGATTAAGCAACTTCAACAACTTCGATATCAAAGATTAACTCTTTTCCAGCGAATGGGTGATTACCGTCAATGATAACGTGGTCTTCATTAACTTCTTTAACCATAACATTAATTGGATCACCTGTTTCTCCTTGTGCTTGAAGAGTTTGACCTACTTCAACTGGACCAGGCAATTGTTCGTTTGGAACTTTTACTAATAAATCTTCTCTGATTTCACCATAAGCTTCTTCAGGTTGAATGTTTACTGTAACTTTATCTCCAACTTTTTTACCCATTAATGCACTTTCGAATCCTGGGATAATCTGACCAGAACCTACGGTAAATGTTAATGGTGCTTTTCCTTCAGAAGAGTCGAACACTTCTCCATCTGTAAGTCTTCCTGTGTAATGTACGTTTACCGTACTTCCGTCTTGAATCATTTTGAATAGTTTTTTTTATTTGTATATCTAAATATAATAAAAGTTTAATCTATTATTATCATTTCTATCTTACCTTCTGATGTTTCTATTAGATATGAACAAGTTTCACAAAAATCACCAGTGTTGTAATAGTTTTTACCATCTATTGTTTCTATAGCCGGAGTGTGTATGTGACCAATCATAATAGAATCACAATTAACCTCTTCTATCTTTCTAACTGCTAAAAATTTAAAATCATTTATGAAAGATATAGCATTCTTAACTTTATATTTTAGGTATTGAGATAGTGACCAATATTGCATTCCAAATGATTTTCTTATAAAGTTATAAATTTTATTAATCTTAAAACTTAGCTCATATGCCCAGTCACCCAATATGTAAAGAAATGGATGTAGTCTTATGAATCCATCAAATTGGTCACCGTGACATATGTATATCTTTTCACCTTTTAATGTTTCATAATACATCTCGTCACAAAGAGTAATATCACCTATGTTCATATTCTCTTCTTTAATTAAACCTCTTAGATAAAAATCATGATTACCAAGTATATAAGTTACTTTAACTCCTTTTCTAGATGATCTTAATATCTTTTGTATTACTGTAGAATGATCTTGGTTCCAATAAAATTTCTTTTTTAGTGATGTTAAGTCAATAAAATCCCCAACGATTACTAAATTCTCATACTCATAGTTTTTCAAAACTTCAAGTAGTTTACCCGCTTGTGACTTGTTACTACCTAAGTGAACATCAGATATGAATAATGTTCTAATTATCTCCATATGTTTTAATTATTTTTTCTACAATATTATAAATAGGATTTTCCCACTTATAATCTATTCTATCATATGATATTAACCAACTTCCTAAATTTGTAATATTAAAATCTTTTGTATAAATACCCATTTCTTTAAGAGATATTGAATTTGATAGTTGTTCATATTGACCTTTCAATGGTATAGACCAAAGCTTTTTACCAAGAATTAAAGCTTCTGATGTTGTTGAAAATCCAGATGCTGTAATTACTCCGGTGCAATCTAAAATGTCTTTTTGAAAAGCTGACTTATTTAATTTATTAATTTCAATATTATCAAAATTGGTATACTCTTCAACCTCATCGCTATAAATTTTAAATTTAATATTTTTATACAACTTAACTTGTTTTATTATAAAATCTAGTTTTAGTGATGGTAGATAAATTAAATAAAAATTTTTATCACTTATTTTATTTTCTAGAAAAAATCTAGATATAAATGGAAGTTGAATATAATCATCATATGACTGATAGTGTAATCCAATGTAATCATCACACTTAGCAAAGTATTTTATAAATAATTTTGATATAAATTTTCTTTTGAACTTTGGGGTATTTTTTGATATTAAAGAACATTGATTTGATATACCAATAGATTTAACTTTACACATTCTAGCTGACCAAGCACTAACTGGTTCAAAATCTGATATTACTAAATCATATTCAGATACATCATATTTTATATCTTTTAGTAATCTAATTAATTTGGATGACGAAATTGATTTTATCCAATCAATAGATCCAAATTTATTATAATAAATAGAAAATCCTTGAAAATGTTTTTTAACTTTAAATGGTATATCCAAATTAGAATTGTTTCCAGATGTTATAATATCTACCTCATACCCTTTTTCTTTAAGAATTGAAATGAGTTCTATAGATCTTGTTATATGCCCGTTTCCATTTAATTGTATACCATATAGTATCTTCATATTATTTATATATGATATAAACCAAATAGATTAATAAAATTTGTTAAAAAAAATAAGAAAATCAACGTTTTTCCAATATTAATTTTTGGCTAATTAATTTAAATTAAACTTTTCAACAAAAATCATCAATAATATATGTGAGGGAATCTTTTACGGAATATAAAAAAACATTAGAACAAAATCTAATGAGCATCAGTTATTTATATAATGGTGATGTTATTTCATCTCATGATTCCTGTTATATTGAAATTAAAAACTCACCTCTCACCTCACCGAGTTTTATAATTAATAGTATAGTTAACATATATCAAGAAAGTTTTAATATCATGACTTCTAAGTGTAAAGAGTTTATTATTCCACTTGAGTCTATAAATGATATGGGTAAAGAGACGAATATGTTTGATAAAATATCAGAATTGGGTATAAACCCTCTTTATATTTTTTGTTCAGATAAAAGTAGAAAACTTTTTGGTATATCTAAAAGTCCAAACAATACTAGTGCCTTTCCCTCTTATTTTTATAGTATAGATAAATACATTGGAATAAATGTAGAAGTCTTTTATTCACCTTTAGTAAAAGAAGATGATGAAGAGATGGTTTTATATGTAGTTGATAAATCTATACAAAGTTTAGTTTATTCAATTCAAAATATGGATTATAAAATAGAACAAAATGATAAAGATAATATAGAATGGAAACACACAATGGAATATAACTTATATGATTGTAGATTTAATTCTTATAAATTATCTATTAAGAATCTATCTAAGTTAAGGAATGATAAAATTAATAAGATATTAAATGGAAATTGATTTAACTGATATACCAACAGGATGTGTTGAAAATTATATGGATGAGTATCAATTGAAAAGTGGTAAACTATTCAAAGAGATAAACTCTATAAATTCAAAAATGAATAAAAAGTATAATTATATAATTATACCAATGTCAATTTATAACATCGTAGAGTGTGATGATAGATTTAAGCCTTCAGAAGCATCAGAAGGATTGGTTTTAAGAAAGGTTGGTACAATTGGTGATATAGAATGTTATTTAGATATTTATCTACCACCCGATAGGATTATAGTTTCTTGGGATAAACAAACAGCTCGTGATGTTAAAATTGATAATATATTAAACGGAATAGATGAAAAAGAAAAAAGAGTTAAGATTATATCTTAACTCTTTTTAGTTATTTATTTTTATAACTTTCAAACTTAGCTATTATCTTCTTGTTTGTGTGGTCTATTGTCATTAGACTCTTTCTATCAGTTTTCATTCCTTTAGCGGCACCAGCTTTAAGAAATTCATCTCTTGTTACTTGAGTTGATAGACCTTGTTTATTAACTAAATTATATTCAAAATTTTCATTTGTGTCTTGTCCTAATAGTTCAACACCTTTAGTATCATATTCAACTTGACCACCTTCTTTAGCAACATCAATCTTCTCTTTAAGAACATTAACAAAATCTTTAGCCAATGTTTTAAGAACATCAACATACTTTTCTGTACTGTAAGCAATTTTAAGAGCCGCTTTATTATATTTTAAGAAGTTTAATCCTGTGATATTAGTAATTGATGGATGACCACCTGAGTTTCTAATAATAAGTTCCCAAGCTGGAATTTTAATATTACTTAAATAGAACTTTTGGTCTGGTGTTAAGTCATTGAACAAAGTGTCCATATCTTCTCTTAACTCTTTATCATTGATATCAACATTAACAATTTTACCATCTTTCTTAGCATATAAACAATCTTTATAGAAAGCTTCTAAGTCACTAAATTTGAAACCTACACCTTCGTAATCATCACCTTCTGCCTTTTGCATTGCTTTCCAATCTTGAGACGTTTCAAATTCTTTTTTAATTGACTCTAATGAAACATAAAATCTTTTAAGAACTGATTCGTGTTTAGCTAAAACTTCTTTAGCAATCTCACCTAGGTGAATCTCTTTCAAAGCTTTTTCTTTGAATGGGTTACAAGAAACTTGCAATAAACCCATTGGCCAAGCGATACAGTTAAAGTCAGCTTCTGGATTGTTTTTGAAAACAACATATCTATCATAAGAACCTGGTTTAATCATTGAACCACCACCATATTGAGTAACGATTTTATAATCTTCATCAAAGTGAACACCTTTGCCAATTTGAGCACCTGTGTCTAACATTTTTTTATGTCTCCAGTTTGTTGAATCATATTCAGTAACATCACCTGTGCTAGGATCTTCAATGAAACTATAATTCTTCATTCTATCGATGTAAGCATTTAAGTTATCAGTGATTTCTTCTGGTGTTGCCAATCTTCCTAATTTATCATTAGTTTTAGCATTGTTAATATAATGTTTAAGGTTATTAAACATTGAATATAAACTACCAGTTGAGTCTAAAGTTAAAGCCTCAAGTATATTTCTATTGATGTGATTTCTTTTACCATCTAAAGATTTACTTGTAATTCTTTTATTCTTATAAGCTAATAATAATCTATTAACTACAAATCCCATCATAAATCTATTTTTAGATGGAGAAACACTTCTATCTGGAGAGAAGATGGCATTTTGAACATCTTCTGGTTTAATATCATTTGCTATAAAATTAGCAGAGTCAACAGTTTTAATTAGTTCGATATCTCCATGTGTGAAAATGTCAGCATATGAAATCTCACCTGAAATAGTTTCAACATTAGAACGAGTATGTTTGAAATAAGTAGATTGAGTATTTTCAGCACCTGATTGTTTATCGTGGTGATCAGTTGCTATATGGAACATTGGTTTACCGTGGGCAAAATCAACAAGTACACAAAGGTTACCTTCTTGGTGATTCTTAACAGCATATTCTAAACCACCATATTGAATAATATGACAGTCAACAGTTTCTATTTGATAGTAATTCTTTAAGAATTCCTTCATAGCAATAGCCGATGTAACACCATCTAAGTCTTTGTGAAAATAAATTTCCGCAGTTTTGTAAAGTTTCGCTATCTTAGATATGTTTTTAAGACCTACTTCTTCGTTCAAAAAGTTTTGATATTTCTTTATCATATTATTTAATGTAATTTTGATCTGTTTTTCTATATATTAATATATTAAATGCGTTATTTACATACGATAGTTTTTGTATATAAAGTTCTAATTCATCTAATCTTAAAGAAGCAACTTCAATTATTTCTTGAAATTCATCAGACTCTGTAAATGATTTTAACTCTTGAATCTCATTCCATTGAGAACGATTAAATCTTTGTTCAACTGGGGTTGGTTTACTAATTGAAATTTCTATGTAAGGAATTAAACCAAATTTCAAAATAGGTTTATCTGTATGTTTGAAATCAAATAACTTTCTTAAAAATTTAACATCTACTTTCCAACCATTATCTGATATATCAGTAAATAAATACTCAATATCTTCAGGTGTTATACCGAACTCTAGTTCTTCACTATTTTCAAATGTTTTTAAGTATTTCATTATTTCTTACCAAATGGTTGTTTACCATATCCTTTTATATCACCTTTGCCATCACCTTTAGTTTCAGTTTCAAACTTAGTATCAAAGAAGTTATTATCATCTGTGATTACTTTAACTTCAGAATCTAAAGTAGCATAAGGTCCTAATTTACCAGAACGGAAAACACCGCCAAACATATCACCATTTAAGTAACCATCTACAAAATAACAACCTGTTAAATCAGATGACTCAACATTACAATTAAGTATTTTTGAATTTATCGCCGATGATTGTTGTAACTTAGATTTTGATAACTGTGAATTTTTAACTTCTGATGCAATAAAGAAACAGTTTTCAAATATACCTTCACATTGACAGTTTATCAAATCATATCCTTTAATAGTGGATGTTGATTTAATATTAGCATCTACAACTTCGATTGTTTGAGTTGAAGTTACATAGTTTATAATACACTCTTTTAATCCAGATGTTGAATCGATTATATTATAAAGCTTTGAATAAATATTTGGATAGTAAGCAGTTATTAAATCATAAGAACTTGTTTGGTCAATTTGTAATTGAATAGTTGGGAAGTCAACAATAAAGTTATCATATTTAGAAAAGTTCTTAAATACTGATATACTTTTTTCTAAATGTTCTTCTAGCTTACCAACATCCTCTGAGTTAAACTCTGCGTCAACCGAATCAAATACATTAATAATAAATCTATCCATGAAATAAATTAAATTACCAATATTCTTTTCGTAGTCTTTACCACCAATATATCTTAACTCCAATCTTTGAGATTCTTTCTCATTGTTAATATTCATGAAATTTATACCATAGTATTTATCATTTGGAGTTCTTAAATTATTCTTAACAACATTAATTGGAATATTAAAAAAGTCATATTCTTTATAAGGAATCATTTTCTTTACAGACTTAGCATAAACATTATCCTTTCTAGATGGAAATATTCTGTATATTTCATCTTCATCTGTATTTAAAACTAGTTTAAGTATGTTTAGATCGTTTAAGTCTTTTTCACCATTGAATGATAAGTTAAAGTGAACTGATGATTTTTCATTTGTATATCCATAAGTTTGAATAAACTTAACTATTTTAACTAAATAATATTTAGCATCATAATAGTCTAACGGTCCAGTTACTAACTCAACCATGTTCGACCCACCTGATAAATCTGGTTCTATCTTAAAGTTTTTCTCATCTGGCGTGAAGTCGGAGTGATATTGTCTAAATCCCCACATTTTAACTGGAGCTAACTCTATATTTAAAAGTTCCAATGTTTTATAATAGGATAAATCCTTCATATAAAACTCAAACTCGAAACCAACTCTGGCGAATTTTAACTTGTTTGATTGGTTTAGAAACTTATCTGAATACTTCTTCATATCCTTATATATTAAAGTTTGTAGTTCAAAATTAAAATACTTTAAAAATAAAAGATATGAGGGATAATATGTTGTTTTATATATATTTCTAAGTAACTAAAAAATTAAGATGTATCTAAGTGGAATTTTTCTGTGTATATTGTAAAACGAGAAAGAAGGTTGATAAGTTTATCAAGGTTAACCGCATAAAAAATAAGTACATTATCGATATTAAAAAGATAATGGAAGAAGAAGAGGTTAGCTTCGAAGATGACAAGATGTATCTTAAAGTTTTAATCTTTCAAAAGATACAACAAGCAATAGACAAAAAGAAAGATATCTACTACATACCCGACTTCGATAATGAGTTCTCAATCGAAAAGTTACTTAATCTTAAAAAAATACTTGGTGAAAACAATTTTAATGTTTTAATATTCTACAATGAATTTAGAAAAAATCCCGAAGTGATTGATGATGTTTTTTCAAATCTTTCTAAATTTTCCAACTCTCAGATAATAAGAGATTACTAACAATTTAATATATAATAAAAATTAAATTATTAATATGGCTAATAGAGCTCGTTTAGGTGGATCCCCTTTAGGTCTTATTGGACTAAAGAGTTCACCAGATGTTAATGGTAATTCAACATTCAATGGTGGTAATTCACGAAATGTTAATGTCTCTAACTATAACAAGTCTAGAGCAGGTACTTTATTTACAGGTAAGAGAACTTTAAGAGCCTGGCCAAATATACAAAAGAGAAAGGGTAAGATAATGAATGACGAAGGTGTAGAGGTTGATTCAGAAGAAACTTACGACACTCAAGGTTTAGGTGACGTTACATATCCTATATTAAACGATCCAAAAGCAACAAAAGATGGTCAGGTAGTTCCGAGAGAAGCAAAGGCCGGGATTGATGAATATGTGAAACGAGGTGGAGTTAGGGAAAATCTACACAATAATACTGTTTATGATACAAGTGTATTGAATATAATTGAACAATTGGCTCAAACAAAAGCTTCTCTAAAGCCTGCCGATTTTGCTTATTTAAAAAATATCGGTGTTTATCCAAATAATCGACTTATGATAGCGAGAAGATTTGCTGCCCCAAGTGGTGATAATATAATGGTGCCTAAGGGAAAAGGTGAAATAAGTTCATTGGCTACTCTAATAAGTTGGTCACCTGAAGGTGTAGATTTTCTAGATTTTACTTTTGGTGAAGAGTGGGAAAACTCTGAAGCTGATTTTAAGGGAATTCTAAACTCTTTAGGTGAGGATTTAGGTTTAGGTAATTTAGGAGGAATAGGAGGTGCCATGGGTAATGCTTTACCTTTGCCTGGATTTAGTGAAATTTTCCAAAGAGCATTCTTGGCAAAATTGGGACTATTAGAAGAGTCTAGCGCAAGTACTATCCCAGCTGGTAATCCAAACTTAATTAAACAAGCTAAACAAAGAAAAACTATTGGTTACTCACAAGCAGGTTCTGGTTTAAAAACCGGCATTAGTATAAAGATGACTTGTGAATATGAATTAAAATACATATCCGGAATCGACCCATCTATTGTTTGGATGGATCTACTTGGTATGATATTAAGATTCGGCACATCAAGTAGTGAAACTTATGGATTGAGTCCAGCTGTCGCTGCAAAATTAATAGGATGGGCAAATAATCCAGATACTTTAATTAGAGATGTTGTTAAATCTATCAAGGATGCTTTGAATAATGTTATTAAAAAAGTTGGTGAGAAAATAGCAGAAATTTATAACGCCGCTACTGATGCAGTCGCAGAAATGAAGAAAAAAGAAGATGCGGAAGCTGCTTTGCCAAAAGAGGGAGAACCTGGCTATGTAACACCATCATCTCCAAAGGAAAGTGAGACAGCTCAGCAAGCTGCAGATGCTGCTAAAAAATTAAGTATGGGTGCTCTTAATGCCTTATCTTCAGTTGCTACTAAAATATCATCAGGATTGGTTCAGAAGTATAGAGTAAAGATAATAGGTATTGTTAATGCCTTATCAGGACTTCCTTCTACTCCTTGGCATATAACCATAGGTAATCCCTTGAGACCAATGTTTTGTAGCGGTGATATGTTAGTTGAACAAGTTCAATTAAAACTGGGACCACAATTATCTTTTAATGATCTACCTTCCGCTATAACGGTTGAATTTACATTAACCAATGCTAGACCACTAGGTCTTCAAGAAATAATGGCCAAATTTAATAGTGGTTATCTTAGAACAGTCGACGTTCAAAAATCATTCTATGAAACTAAAACGTTACCTGGTACTAAAGATTCTAAAACTGAACCTGTTGGTTTATTACCTCTTGAAATTACACAAGAAAATATATTTAGCCCTGGTTCGGCTTCAAACGTAGCAGGAACTCCTTCGAATACTGGTGGAACTACAAATCCTGCAGGAACTGGTGGAACTACTAATACTAATGCACCAGGAGCAAGTCCTTCGGTACCAGCTGGGGGATCTCCTTCACAAACTAGAAGCCCTGCTTAAAAAATAAAATAAAGTAAATGAATATTACAAGTATATCTACTGTGAGTGATGATGGTTCTAACTATTGGAATTTCTTTTCTCCTAATATTGGATTTAACGCAAGTACTGACTTATATGAGTATACCGTTCAGAAATATGAAGAAATGAGAATTGATTCTGTTATGTTATCTATATACCCAGACTATAATGCTGCTCTTGCAGATGTTGATGTTATTTTATATATCAATGGAATAGACAATCCACTTAATATAGTTGAAGGAATGACTATAAAATATCCAACATATGAAATGTTAGAATCATTTAGAATATTTATTAGTAGTGATAGTAAAGTAGGTAAAAATATTAGAGATCTTCTTGCTGTGGCTGCTCCTAATAAAGGAACTAGAAAAGACAGTAGTCGAAAAAAATTCGTTGAAAATAACTACTTATTACCACCAGTTGTATTAGACGCAACTAGAGATCCTGTTAGAGTTGGAGATGGTACAATTTTAATTGGTGGTTTGAATAATAAATAATTATAAAAAAATGGCAGACACTCCTAAAAGGGTTATTAGATTAATAGACAATATTAAATTAGAACTTTACGAAGGCAATAGGAAGAAGTATGCTCAAATATGGGATCCTACTGGAAACAATACTTATAATGAAGATGATAAAGGCCCATCTGGTATTAGAAGTCCAGAAAGAAGTAAAAAATTTCAGAGTGCTGAGGCAGATGATGATGTTATTCATGCTGCTATACAATCTTCTCAAATAGTACGATATTATTATGGTAAGCGAAACTCTAGTTCGGGAATAAAAGAATATTTTAATTATTTACAAGATCCATTTAGAGAAACTCCTCCGCCTAAAAGAGTATATGGTGGTGGTGGATTAGGAACTCCTGAAGTTGATAATGTTGGACCAACACCTTATTATTTAAATAATGGATGTAAAATAAATATAAAGTGGACAGGACGAATTCCTAATCCAAAATTTATATTAGGCAGTTTTTCTACACCCGAAGAAGCTGAAGATTATAATCAATCATTAGAACCTGAGGGACCACCTAGATGGTTATATGATCAACCTATATTATCTGATATAGATGATTCCGATGAAGAAAATCCAACACTAAGACCACAATCTGAGTGGATTCTAGAAACTTATTATAATCCAGGTAATTTAGTAACACCTGGTAAAACATATTCTAATTATAGAGATAAGCCTTATGTTCAAGATAAGTTTGTTACAATTACATTACCAGATGGTTTCACTGAGAATGGTGGTAAAGGATATTTAGAGTATATTGGTTCTGGGTATGGATGGGGTAAAGGTTTAGTATATAGTACATCACCAAAGGGAGCTGCTACGAGTTATGGTAAACTACCTAGTGTACTAGATAACTTTGCTTATTGGGTCGAAGATAAAGATATTTTACAAACTGTTATTACAGAATATAAAATGGGAGTATCTCAAGTTAATAAAATAGCTGATTTTACTGATTACAATTTAAAAGTTTGCTTTCCAGATACTGGAACATGTTCTTTAATACCTTATAAAAGTCCAATAGTTGATTTATCGGAAGTTGTTGTCGAACCTAGTGTTGATGCTATTGGATTATCTCCTTCTTTAATAACTAAAAAAGTTAAATTAAATGTTTTTGGACTACCAGGCGTGACTAGTCTTTCTGGTGAGATAACTGGTAGTATTAAAATAAAGGCTAAAGTTAGTCTTCCTGATTTTACAGTTTATCTTGGAGATCCTCCTAGTTCAAATTCTTCTGATGCTAGTAATCTTAATCCGTTTGGATTGATAGAAGATGATGTTGAGAATCCAGATCCATATGAAGAAACGGCATTTGCTGGTAAAGAAGAGGAAACTGGAATACCACCTAAAGTTTGGCAATTACAGAATGATGTATCAAATGGCCAAGAAGACTCTGATAAGAATCTTGGTGTTGTTGGACCACCTGCTGATGTAAAACCGGTATCTTCATTCGATGCTTTAATTGATTTAGCTGGTAAGTGTGCAAGAGAGTTAGGTAAGAATGCAAGAGTAAATGCTGAAAATATGAAAAAGTCATACACTAAAGGAATACATGGATTGTGTCCACAAGGCACACAAGCTGTGCTATATGCTTTAACTGGTGTAAAAGCAGTTGGTCAGATATCTGGTAATGCTGATTGGTTCTCTTTTGGACCTACGAATCCAGCAGGTGGTGATAATAAAGGAAGTTTTGCCAAATCAGGATATTTTAAGGATAAGGAAAGAATTAAACAAATAAACGGTAGTTGGAAAGGAACATATCTACATAAAGATAGTAAAAGCCAATGGCAAGTCGGTGATGTTATAGCAATGGCTTATAGTGGTGGAAAATCTTATGGACATATACAAGTTTGGACTGGTTACTCTTGGATGAGTGATTTCAAACAAGGAAATAGTATTCAACAAAACCATGTCAACCCAGACTCAGTAGCTCTTTGGAGATTGAGTGATAAAGGAATAGCCGCGATTAAAACTCAAAATTCTAACGTAGCATAAAAAAACCCACTCAATTTTGAGTGGGTTTTTTCTAATTACTTCTAATTATTTCTTTGGTTCAGCCTTTTTACGAGGTTTTGAAACTGGTTTAGTCTCAGTCTTTTTCTCAGTAGTTGCTTTAGTCTTAGTCGGTTTAGATTTAACTGGTTTAGAAGCAGGTTTTTCAGTAGTATCAGGTGTTTTCTTTACCTTAGCTTTGATTTCCTTAGCTGTAACTTTTTTCTCAGTAGCTATTTCAGCAAGTCTAGTTTCGATTGCTTTTGTTGCTTTTTCAACATCAATTTCTTGAATTTTCTGTTTTACATAAGCCTCAACTGCTGGTTCAACTTTAGTCTCAACAACGATTTCAACTTCTTTTTTAGCTATACCAAACAATTTTTTAAAGAATGATTTAATATTCATAGTTTAATTTATTTTTTATTATATATACACTTCATCAATCTCCCTCCGTAAAAAACCTCAAAAAAACCACAAAAATCTAGATATTTAAACATAAGTCGTTATTTTATATATAACAATAAGATGAAATTTAGATATGATAAAGATACTGAAGAATTAGTTGTATCAGAGGCTACGAGAATAGAATATCATCAAGTAAGTCTTTGGTTAACCCGTCATGTGAAGGGGTATAGATACATGCCTGCTTTTAAGATGGGTGTGTGGAATGGTCAACAAACATATTTCAAAAACGGTAGAATAAATCTAGGTCTTTGGAAAGAAGCTATGAGAGGTTGTAAAGAAATTGAAACTTCTTTTGTTATGGAAAATAAAGATGAGTTTCCTCTAAACAGAGATGTTACTTTACAAGGCGTTAGAGACTTTTGTAATGAATTTTTCAAAACTCATAAAGTTAGAACAAAGTCTGGAGAATGGATTCCTTTTGTTCCATATGATCATCAAATTGAAGCTGCTTATAAAATTTTAAAGAATAGATATTGTATGGCTGAAGTTGCAACTTCAGGTGGTAAATCTTTAATCATATCAATTGTTCTTTTTTACACTCTAAATAAAATAGATTCTAAAGCTAAGTTTCTTATTATAGTTCCTTCTATTACATTAGTAACTCAGTTCTATGATAATATTATAGAGTATAATATTGGGTTTAATAACATCTTAGAAATGAGAGACCAAAAGTCTGATAAAATTATAAACACTTCTCATAAACCTTGTGATATTAGAATTGAAGAAGTGATGTCTGAAAGACCTCGTAAATGGTCTGGTACATTAGACGCTAATGTTTATATTGGAACTTATCAATCTTTGGAAAAATGGCCAAAAGAATTCTTTAAACAATTTCATACAGTTGTAACAGATGAGGCACACGGTGCTAAAGCTAAAACAATTACAACAATATTAGGACACACATTCAAATCGGCTTATTCAAGATTTGGTGTATCTGGTACATTTCCAGAAGAAGACACTTGTGAAATATTAACTATTCAATCAGTATTAGGTCCAAAGATAACTGAAGTTTCTGCAAATGAATTAAAAGAAAAAGGTATCATTACACCAATGGATGTTAAGGTTGTAATCATGAATCACGAAGACTTAGAATTTGATGGTAGAATGACAGAGATTAGAAGGGGTGGAAATGGTAAAGATGCTTTTGATTTAGAGAAAGATTACATACACCAATCTGATAAGAGATTAGAGTTTATTAAAAAGATTGTAGATAAATGTGATTCAAATACTTTATTATTATTTCACACAATTGAATATGGACAAAAGATATTTAATAAACTTAAAAATGAATTACCTGATAGAGACTTTTACTATATCGATGGTGAAGTAAGTGGTAAGAAAAGAGAGATTATTAAAAAAGAAATGGAGAACACCAATGATAAGGTTAAAGTTCTTGTAGCTTCTTATGGTACTTTATCAACCGGAGTTTCTATCAATGCTATCTTTAATGTTATCTTTGCTGACTCATTTAAATCTGAACAAATAATTATACAATCAATTGGTCGTGCTCTTCGTTTACATGACGATAAAAAGAAAGCCAATATATTCGACTTAGTTGATGTTTTCTCAAGTAAGGAAATGTCAAATATTCTTTTTCGACATTTTAAGGAAAGAGAAAAATTCTACATAAAAAGAGGATATCCTTATAAAATTACAAAAATAAATATTTAGTGAACTAAGCCATTAATAATATATAGATTATGGCTAAAGAGGTAGTTTCGGGAACTCATAAAACAGGTGCAGGTAACTGGGATGGGATGCATAAGTTTGCATCACAAGATGCAACTTGGGCAGGACTTCATGGATGGGCTCAATTTGGACCAAATGCTGGTAGTGGTAAAGTTGGAAAAGCTTTGGTGAACTTTTATAAAACTTACAATCTTAACCCTTGTATAACATCAGTAAAATTAACAGTTGATCCTAAAAAATGGACAGTTGATTATGAATTCACGATTGAGGAATCTCCAGATGGTAACGCATACGTTGGTGTTAGTTCTTGGGGTGGAGCATCTGGTGGATATCCTGCTAAAAAACCACCGGGCAGCTGGGCATATTCAAATTATAAAAAAGAATATGATGGTGCGAAAAAAAACCACAAAAATACTATAATAAAAGATGTTATAGATTTTTATTTTCCAGGTGGTTTTAGACAAATATTTTTTCAATATACACATCCTACAAAATATCCAAATTTACCAAAATCATCAGGTTTAAAAGAAGGTACTGTTGGTGTTAAAATAGGACCAGCTGGTTCACCAACTGGTCTTCCAGAGTATAATGGTATTTTAGTTGAAACAGTTGTACTTGATAAACAACCTGATGTTCCACCTGTACCCGAAACTCCTCCAGCACCCGAAACTCCTCCAGCACCCGAAACTCCTCCAGTACCTGAGGTATCAACTATTGGTTTATCAGGTGTTACTGGTAAACTATTTGTTAAAAAGAAAAGCGGACCTGGTGAAATAACCGGAATCACAGAAGCTGAAATTGTAAATGATAATGTTATATTTAAAGATTTACAATTTACTGATCCTGGACTTTATGTAATAACTATATCACATGGTGAATCTTCTACACTTGTGGATCCTATTGATGTTTCAATTGAGGTTTTAGCAGAAGATGTTGTAACACCTCAAGAAGAAAGTAAAGGAGTTGAAGCAGATGCTAAAGTAACTGGTAATAGACCCATTATTGCTCAAATTGATAAACCTCAGATTGTTATAAAAGAAATAGAACAAAAACAAGACCAATTAGCAGGTAGTAATCAATCAACCTTAACACAAGATTTGGGATTTAAACCATATATACACTATCAAGCAGATGCTATAAACGAAAGAGATATAAAGTCATTAACTTTATATCATGATGGAATAGTACCTAAGATATCATTTAGGTTTTTAGACACGATGGGTATAATAGCTTTACACCCACCAATGGCAGACACCACAATGGATTTATTTCTCAATCCTGGATCTTCAAATTTAAAACCGATTCATTTTGTTTTTAATGTAGTTGAATGTGTTCAGATTCAAACTTCTAAAGATTATGATGTAACAGGAACTATTCATATACCCGACTTATACAAGATTAATAACTCTTCTTACACCGGAACCTCATTTGAGGCTATAAGAAAAATTTGTAAAGAGTTAAAAATAGGATTTAATTCAAATATTAATGAAACTAATGATGCAATGTCATGGAGAAATCCAAATACTAAACCACATGAATTTATAGAAGAGATTGTGGCACACTCTTACATAGACGATGAATCATATATGGGTGGTTACATAGACTATTATTACTGCTTTAATTATGTGGATATTGAAAAAGAGATGAAGCGTGATATATCAAAAGATGTTGGTATAGACACTGCTGGTATGTCTAAAGCTAGTACAACAGATGAGTCTTCAAGGATTAAAAGTATGTTATTATCAAATGATAAAGCTTTAAAAGACTCGGCTTTCTATTTTGAAAATTATACAACTAGAAACGACTCTACTAAAAAGGCTATAAGAAATGGATTGTTAACCGTTACAAAAGCTTATGATAGAATATCAAAATCATTTTTAGTATTTAATGTTGATTCAACAACATCAGATAGTAGTAAAACAATTCCTTTGAAAGGTGCTGAAAACGATAAGACTGAATTTGATACAAATATTAGAACTAAATATACTGGTAAAATAGATACTGACAATGTTCATAAAAATTACAATTATGCTATTACACAAAATAGAATAAATCTAAATGAACTGAATAAAATAGTATTGGAAATTTCGATGCCTAATCCAAATTTCAATTTGTATAAATTTCAAAAAATAAATATTCAAATAACAAATCCAACACCTACTCCATCAAATCCTGAAGAAGTTAATTTTAGATACTCTGGTGAGTATATAATACTTGATATAACTTATATTTGGATGAGTGGTAAATTATCTCAAAAGGTTAAACTAGTTAGAAAAGAAATGGGTAAAAAACCCGAAGAGATGACTGATCCTAAACCTCTTGAAAAGAAAAAAGAGGTTAAAGAAATTAATGAGAATCCAGTTGGTGCAACACCTTCTGTTGTTTTGCCGAATAGTGTTTATACTCCTGGTGAATCTTATGTTGTTAAGGACAAAGACGGTAGAAAATATATAGTTACTATTAAAAGTTTATCAGTAGATGGTAGAGAAGTATTAGCAGATGTTAAACAAATAGATGGATCTGATGCTACGGTACAAAGTCCGGGCGCAACTGATCCAAATCAATCTGGTAGTTCTGTATCAGGAACACCATCAGTAGCACCTGGATTAACAACATCTTCAACATCAACTACAGCACCTGGTCCAAACGGATCATCTGTTATTAATATAAATTGGTGGAATTAAAAATTAAATTAAAAAATGTCAACAAGTGGAACATCAGGAACATCAGGATCATCAGGAACTTCTGGATCATCAGGAACTTCTGGATCATCAGGAACAAGTGGATCTTCAGGAACTTCAGGATCATCAACACAAACAGGTGAGATTAAAAAATTTATAGATGCTTTTAATGCGGAGTTAGAGACGATATATAAAGACGCAACAACAAAACTTGGTCCTTGGAAGGAAACAAGAGATAAGGCTATTAAGATAAATAACCCAAGAATGGGCACATGGCCAGTAGATCCATCTGTTAAAACAATTGGTGATTTATTTGCTTATGTTTTCTTTGATCAAAATGGTGTTCAGTATAAGACACCTCCATATTTTGTAATAAGTAATGGAATAAATGCTTACGTTGATGAAGCTCTAAAACAACAATATGGAGATTGGATAGATGATATGAATGGTGTCTCATCTGGAGATCCTTCTATTGGTGTTGTTTTTAAATCACTTGCTTGGCCATATAAAAATAACAATTGGACAGGTAATGAAAGAAACTCAACTCAACCGATAAGACTATCAGATTCTGCAAGAATTATTCAAAACTATAATGAAATAAAAAAACCTGGTATAACAAACCCTGATAAGTATTCAGCTGGTCAATGGTGGTTTGATCTATTTATGAGTGATGTTGTTGGTTTAAATGGATTAAGAGGTTATCTAAAAAGTTCAAAGTGGGTTGATGACGATCCAAGATATAATGGGTTGAAGGTTATTTGGGGATCTAATAATAGTAAGATTGAAGAGATTTTCCCCAAAAAATTCTTAGGTAATAATAAAAAAACTGAGAAGAGTTTCCAATATTGGGGAAATATTGGATCTGACTCAGCTGGTAATACCACATATTCTGATCCAGTTTATTCAGATGTAGATGTTTACACGATAAGTGTTTCTAAATTTGCAAAGGGTGAAACTGTTCCATTTCCAATTATACCATACCAATATGATAGAGATAACTATGTTGACTATGGTACTTCTGAATATCCAGCAGATGAGGGATTTGCTAAAATATTGAAGGAAATTGAAGGTGGTGGATATCAAGGATTTGATATTAGAGATTTTGATGGTCTAAAAACACAATACAGACCCGGTATTAATTCACTTGAATCATTATCGAAAGATCCTTTATTTAATCCCAGAAGAACAAATTTAGGTGATGGACCTGGTGAAATTGATTGGGAATCCACTGGAACTCAATCACAAGAAACCGGGATATATTGGAAATATCCAGTCGGTACAACAGCATCAGTTGTAGGTAATTTTGAACTCATATTATTATATAATGCTTTTTTAGAAGCAGGTGATAATTATCAAACAGTTACACTACCGAAAGAAGCACCGGAGCCAAAAGTAGATACACCGGTTGTATCTCCTTTAGTTCCGACCACGGAAAGTAAATTAAGTGGGGAATTCACATTTAATGTCGAAAAGAAAGACACCTTTGTTGTTGTTGGTAACCAAAACTTTGCTC
>Ga0208133_1000215_pt1 | contig 23523 bp, 41 predicted proteins | sample ColrivemetaGS535_FD_187595 | JGI IMG/M metagenome (GOLD analysis project Ga0208133, IMG submission 187595) | Estuarine microbial communities from the Columbia River estuary, USA - metaG S.535 (SPAdes) (version 2) | ecosystem: Environmental > Aquatic > Marine > Intertidal zone > Estuary | place... | reverse complement strand
TCCAATATACTATCTTGAAGATCCTTTACCTTGTTGAGATCATCATCAAGTTCTGCTAACTGATCGTATATTTTATTCATTTAATTAAAATATTATTTTTTTCGAAAAATGTCAATAAAAAAATCAGCCTGAGATCGGATTTGAACCGATGACCGACGGGTTTATTTTGTATCTGTTTATTCTACCCTTTCCTCTGTTTTTTGATTTAAATGTTGGTAATATTGAATCACAATTATTGCAAATTATTCTAAAATTTGAGATTTCGTTATTTTTAGAATCACCATCAATATGATCAGAAACTAAAGGTATTTTTACATCTTGCCATTCCGATAAATCACATATCATACATTTATGTCCGTATTTATAAATTAAATATTTTTTAATTTTTTTTCTTATATTACATTCTCCATATTTCATATATTCACCGGAATCAATTTGATGAATAATTCTATCTATTGTTTCATTTTCAAATTTTTTACCTTTGTTCCATACAACCCGTCCTTTTTTAGAACCAGCTTTTGGGGATCGATTCCATTTAATCGGATTTGGATTTTTCTTACAACATTTCATGTGAGCGAGTAAAGATCCTTTATTTAAAATTAAAAGATCACAATAAACACAATTATTACCATCAAATTTTTCATATTGTTTACCACAACTTTTACCATTAACGTGTCTGCGAAAAGATGATAATGCAATTTTTAATCCACATTTTGGACACTCTTTTTTATTCCTTTTAATAATCATAAAAATATTTATCAACACGATAATACATTGCAATAAACCACTGATCTACTCTACATTGAAATGGAGCCAACGGTGGGACTCAAACCCACAAAGGATATTATTCCATACCCGATTACAAATCGGGGCCGTTATCAATTCCGGTCACATTGGCATTAAAATGGTGGGCAGTGCAGGACTCGAACCTGCGAAGCCCGAAGGCAGGGGATTTACAGTCCCCGGTAATTGCCGCTATACGAACTACCCATTTATTGTTGTATAATAATTTACAACAATATTTAAAAAAATCAAACGTATTCTTTCAAATATTTAGCAATTTCTGATTTTATACCACGCTCAACATCATCTGAAATATCTTGTACATCTCCTTCGGTGGATGATTTTATCAATTCGTTTGTAGTATCTTCTATTACGTCTCGTATTTGATTTAAAATAACACTTACCTTAGATCGTATTAAAGATTGAAAATCAGTTGGAGTAACTTGTGGTTCTGTATTTGAAGGTGAAAAATTTTCATCTTCTTTTAGTATTTTGAAATACGCCTCTTCTAATAAAATATTGTCTAGTGTTCTCATGTTTTAATATTTATCTTATACTTACTATAAAATTGAAAATGGCGGATAGAGTAGGATTCGAACCCACGGAACCTTTCGGTTCTCCTGATTTCAAGTCAGGTGCAATAGACCAACTCTGCCATCTATCCGTATATGGAGGAAGCTGTGGGATTCGAACCCACGGAACCTATTAAAGTTCGGCGGTTTAGTAAACCGCTCTCGTAAACCACTTGAGTAAGCTTCCTAATCTCGCTATTGGCATCTCCAAGGGGATTTGAACCCCTACTATGCCCGTGAAAGGGGCAGGTGCTAACCATTACACTATGAAGACATATGTTTATAATAATTATTTTCTATAAAAAGTCAATAAATTATTATATTTTTTTTGTCTATGATCTCAATATTAGAACAATTAGAAACTCTAACTTTACATATATCATCAAGTTCCTCAATTATATAAACAACTTGTCCATACAATAAAACAGAATGTGATTTTGTCTTTATAATTCCTTGTCGATATGCTTGAGTTTTTTTCACAAATATAATTACACAAACAATGTTAGAATACTATTGATTAACATTTTTATTTCTTTCTAAATATATAAGTCTATCGTTTATAGTATCTACTTGTTTTTGAAAATTACTTAATATTTGATTATATGCTTTTAATTGTTCTGTATATGCTACTTGCTGATTTATTATTGTTTCTAGTTTTGTTTGTGTAATTTCAAATCTAGACTTTGAAAATTCATCTTGTTGTTTATCAGATAAAAGTTGTTTTTCGGCATAAACAACAAATTTATCCGTTTTTAAATAATTTGTTGATAACCACATAGTATAATATCCTACTGATAAAAATACCATAAGAGTTAAAAGTGGTTTAAATATTATATTAATAAAAGGACCGTGATTCGATTCAAATATTCCTATTTTATTTAAAAAAGTATTAGATGTTTTTGTAGATTCTTTTGTAGACATTGTAGTATATACAATACTTATCAATAAAAATACCTACTTCGTATCTTTGTTTCTTAGTGTTTTAGCAAGTTCCTTTATAGCATCTTCTAATGACACTGTTGATACGTTATTTAATTTAATCGTTTCTTTATATGGATCTATTTTTTCAAATGTATTAAACATTTTTCTTTCTAGATCTAAAATAGTAGGATCCTTTTCTATAGTAGGAAGCATAAATCCACTAGAATTTACAGATCCTTTAACATTATTTGAATATATATCAGAAAGGTTCATACACAGCTTTCAACTAACTTAGCTTCTGCCTCTCTTCTTTCAAGTAAACCGTCTAAATTTTTTCCAATCCAAATTCGTTTCATATTACGAAATTCTTTTGCTATTTTTTTATAATCTTTTTTTGGAATTAGATTTTTTATATTAACCATTTCTTTTCTAGAATCTCCTTTAAGACTAGTTCCACGATTAAATACTAAAGAAATAATTGCTCCATAAGCATCTGGATGTAAGTCTGATAAACCAGGAAATGTTTTTTCTGCAAGTTTTGTAAATTTTGGCCAAGTAAGTTTTTGAAAAATATCTAGAGCTTTATCCCAGTCAACAATAATTCCTGCTGATCTAAGTGTCTTGGTATATTCCTTTCCTCTCTCTCCCGATTTTCCAGAAGCTTTTTTAATTTTATCTAGTTGTTCTTTTGAAAGAAAGGAAAATATTTTAACAAGTTCTGTTTCAGAATAATATGCACAATCTACTCCAATGGCAATCGTTGGTCCAGAAGCACCTCCAGGCCAAGTGAATTTAGAAAGATATTTTTCATAATATGATTTACCACCTCCAACTTCGTAGTTAAGCAATAAATCTAGAGTTTTATTAGAGGGTTTAGATGAGTTCATAATCGTCTTCCTTAGCATTTGTATGTATAACAGTTATATTTTCTGTTTTCTCTGTATGTGTTGTTCCTTCCAAAGAAGCACTCGAATGACTACCATATTTTAAATCTACGACTGCTTGTGCTCCTACATATGAAGCAATGATAATAGACAAAATTTCAATTGTTTTAGAAAACATTGTAACAAATCCGCTAATAAATTCAGGACTAGCGGGTATTAAAAATATCATACCAACACTAGCAAAATAAAAAAAAGCAAGAATAATTACAGACGTTAACACAATATAGAATTTTTTAGACTCCATGTGGTTGGTTGACCGCAATCGTTTTTGTTTTTCTGGTGAAGTATTTGGAGGAACCTTATTACTACTCAAGTAAGAAACTCCCGTCATTATTGCATTTTTTATAAACGGAATCATAAAATAGTTTTAATTATAATCCCCACAACAACTCCAAACGTAAAAATAATTTTAAGTGCATGATTCCATATTAACTCTTTTATTTTTTCTTCTATATTATTCATAATATTCCTTTAATTCTCAAATATGTTGCTCCTCCGATTGCAGAAATCAAAAATACTATAATAATGTTTCTTTGCAGTATTGCTAAATCCTTTTCAACAAGTTTTTTCTGCATAATATTTAAATCGTTAATCATTTTGTCTCTATTTTCTAATTGACGAATTAATTCATTATCGACTGTTTGTTTGGCTTCTGCTAATCCTTCGTTATCTCGTTGAATTTGAGCAAACGTTTCTTTATCTTTCAAAAGACGTTGATATTCTTCGGTGCTTACTACAACAACGGTATCTGCTCTATACTTTTCTGGAATTATGACCATTCTTTGTTTGTTAATTGGAATGGGTTCTCTGTTGCTACTAGATGCAATTGTTTCAATATGTTGCTGAATGCTTTTTTGGTAAATAGATTCTATTTTAATTCTGTTTTTTGGAGGTCTAACTAGTCTTGTTGTTTCAGTAACGTACTTGTCAGCCAAATCAATTCTAGCAGCTTCCATTGAATCTTTGGAAGCATATACTACTTTTGATAATGCTTCTGATTGTTTTTCTGTATATACAGTACAAGAATTTAAAGACAATAAAATAAATAAAAATAAAAATAGAGTTTTCATATTATATATTTATCCTTTGTTAAATAACTAATTACATTTAATATAATTATTAAGAACAAGCTGGCCCAGGATCGGGTGCTTTAGTTGTTCCTACTGCAACTTTCCCTATTGATTTTATGCTTGATCCATCTGAAGCTATATATGTTGTCCATGTTGCATAAAAAGGATATGGTATATTTGATCCTGTCCCGATACCTAGTAGTGGATTATCTGGATGCCCATTACCATACCACATTGCCAACAATTCCCATCTATTAAGAGTATCGTTGTATATACACTTTTCACCGCCTATTTCCGTATAATAAGCCAATCTTCCGTTTACCGTTACTTCTCCAAGAAAGTCTGGATGATTTGATCTTAGAACCCTCTCTGAGTTACCACCGACCCCGTTACCACCTAAACACCAACCATTCATTCTAATCCATGCATCATCGTTAGGCAGACTCGGTAACGGATCAACAAATACATATTCGGCTATTTTTGGGATTATAACATCACCACCATCACCGCCGATTGCATTCGATATTTCTTCCTCTCGCATTCTTCTATATTGAAGAATTTTTTGTTCTTCTAAAATTCTATTCGAATAACTTTTATCGTAAGGTTTAATATAATTAGAATTGCTTTTAATTGAGCTTTCATCCCTTTTTAATTGATTTATATAATTGTTCACAGAACTATACTTACAAGTTTTAGTAAAAAATAAACCCCCTTGGGTTGGTAGCCCAAAGGGGTTTGGTTCGACTCCGCAAACGAAAATGGTGGAGGTGAGGGGATTCGAACCCCTGTTTCTATAATATCCACTAAAAGATACTACATGCTTTAATGAATTTTACATTTGTTGACTACAGGCTGTATTGGCTCATTAACCCTTTTCTTTTTAAGTCTGCCTGTATGTGTGAAAGGTCACATACTACCTCTGTATTATTTTTTCTATGATCTCTAACAGTTCATCAAAACCTCTGCGTTTCAAAATGCTTTTAGAGGATCTAGCATTAGGCTCTTAGGCTGCGAGTGCGTAGTCTTCAACGCCAGCGAGAAACTCGTCAGCATTGTTGAAGATGTATTCAGCTTCAGCTAAAAGATCAGAAGTGTTATCCTCTGCATTTAGTTTTTTTAATAGATGTTTAAAGAGGCCAACTATTATCCTCTACATGCACTCTTAGTTTTCAACTATAAATCGAAAACCAGTACACCCCCATAAATTTCAAAGATCTATATTATAAAGTTTCCTCTAACAACAATTCTGTTGTTTTTTCAGTTGAAGATTCTTCTTCTACTTTAGGATCTTCAATAAGTTCTGCTCCAATTTTTTTAGAAATCTTTATAAGAGTATTGTCTATACTTGTTAGTAGTTTTAATTCGTTATCATTCATATTTTATATACTTACGCAAATAATGTCTTATTTAAAGAACAAACAGTTGCTTTATCGCCATGAACAACAACTTGTTCGATACCAATATTATCATTTGTATAATTAACTATAGCAAATCCGTTTTGCCAATTCGCGTTTTTAACATAATCAACATCAAATCTACATGCACATGCATTTTCATAATTTACAAATGTTTGTTCTAAACGATTTCCAATTCCAGGAAATCTCTGTGATGAACACCCAAAACGATGTGTATGATTTGTTAGTGTAGATGCTAAAATCTTTTCAAATTCTCCTCTAGCAGACATACCACCATGTTTTCTAACTACAGTTCCATGTTGAACAATAAGATTAGTAGGAAGGATAACGTTTTCTACCAATTTGATTCTACACCAATCATCTTGAGGAAAGAAAATATTTTCATAACTCAATGCTTTTTGAACTTGTGGTAAAGAAGCAAGCGTTCCTATTCCACTGCTGATATATCTCCAATAACGTCCTTCTTGACTATTTCCCGAATGATTAGCATTTGTTTCTAGGATTTCACAATCCCAATCAACGGTAATGTCGTGTAAAATTTTTAAAAACTTGTGATATCTTTCTTGTTCATCTTGCAGTGTTTGACTATGCCTAGAATCCTTTGGATACTTGCTAATAGCAAACATATCAAGAGTATCTCCATTGAGAATTACCTTTTCGGGTTTAAGTTCAGATACTACTTGATAAAAAATATCAATAGTTTGTTGGTGCTCCATTCCGAAATGTAGATCACCAATAACTACTGCAATTTCATTTGCCTTTTGCTTAACTTTACTTCTAGTGGGAGCAGCATATTTAATTGGTTTGATGTTTTCAATGAATCTTAAAATCTCATCATCTTTGTTTGAATTTCCACAAAATCCTTTTATTGAATTAACATCAAATAAATCATTTTCATCCGAAACAATAGTTTCTTCCATGATTATTTTTTTCATACTTCCACCAATCCAGTGAAACAAAGTAGATCGAGGAACATTCAAAATCTTAGAAATTTCTGTATTTGTTTTTCCTTTATTTCTTAAAGAAATAGCAGAGTCTATTAGCTGTTGTTTTGCTTGTTCAATTGGTGTTGTCATAAATTGATGTTTGGCGATATTACTCCAAACATATTCATATGTCAACACATAATTTTAAAAAAAACTCTTAACGAATCTTTTTGCTCTTCTATTTAGAATTTTTAAACGAATTAAAAATTTAAAAAAAGAAGACTTTTCTTTTTTTAAAAGATTTTCGTCGTAAGCATCGACTTCGTATTCTTCAAAAAAATCTCTATAATTTCTATTATTATTATTAACATAATTTCTAATAGTAGTTTTGTATCGCATATTATAGATGAAGAATCACAATCTATAATTAGCATTTACCGCTTGTTTTTTAAAGACTTTTTTTTTAAAAAAGTTTAAAATATTTTCTTTTTTTTCAAAAACGGTAACTTCTTTATTAGAAACGATATTATTATACGCAAGTACCAAAGATATAGCCAATGGATCAAAGACTAAAACTATTATAATAGTAAACCACTTCACAATGGTTGATATGTCTTTATTAAAGAGAATAGACACGAATTTTAAAGTACCTATGTCAGTAGATTTTGTTTCCTCAACCTTTAAAGACAATAATTCTGTTTGCAAAGATGATATATTATTAGTTTTTTCGTCTATTTTTTCTTGGAGTTCTTTAACTTCTATATTTGTTTTTTCTATTGCTGCGTATGCTTGTTCTCTTGGTGCTTTGTAATTACCAGAGTCTAGAACTCTTTTTTCTTGTTGTTCTCTTGCTTTATTTAGAACTTCTATTCTTTTATTTAAATTTGATATATCATCGGATAGTGTTTGTTTTGTAGAATCAAGTGCTGCTTTTTTTGTATCTACGATTTCTACTTTAACATGACTTTGTTGATATGCAGATGTTAAAAATCCAAATATACCTAAAGAAGTAATTCCCATTAGTGTAATAACGGCCAATATCAAATATGTTTTTAATAAAAATGCTGTTTTATCCCAATACCTATGAAGGTAACTAGCAGCTATCAATTTACCAAATTCTAAACCACTAGTCATTATACACACAGAAATAAATTGACCAGCATAAAGAGTAGCAAGTCCTTGTACAGAAAAAAATGCAGCACAACTTGCTACTATCAAAGCAGCAAAACCAACAATTAAAGCAAACATAAATTATGCAAAAAAGTTAATACTACATCCATTATAGTTATTGACTTGTGAAACTGCAAGATTCACTGAAACAATGTGATTTCCTGTAGAAGATTTTCCAATTGGAATCGAACAACTTAATCCACTAGTTAATGTCAAATCAACGTTTACATCAGAATTAGCTGAATTGTGTATTAAAATTTGTTTAGGAGTAAATGAGGGATTTCCTGTTGTTTTTGTTTCACATAATGTATAAGAATATGGAACATTCACAATTGGATTAGTCACATAAACCTTCAAAGCACTTAATGAAGGATATATGTCAGCAAAATTGCCATTTCGATCTCCTATTGTTACGTCATCTTGAGTAGATTCTAAATCTTGTGTTATTACTCTCAATGCACCAGAACCAATTCCAACATTAACAACGTCGGCATTTAATCCTGTAGTATGATCTGCTATATGAACATTTCCAATAGAAAGATTTGATGCGGATAAGCTGATATTAATATCACTTAAATTGGTTATATACGATGCTTGAGAAAATATTTCTCTTCCTGCATTATTTTCCACTTTTAACCAAGAATTATTATATCCTACATTACAATTTGTAGGAGAAGTTGAAACAATATTATTGAAGGTGTAGTTACTCATATACTAAAATATATAAGTACTTACCAAAACTATTACTCTTTAATAGCAATTATTAATTCTTTATACGATTCAAACTTTTCTACTAATTCAGGATGTTCCCAACCAAAAAACCAAAAAGCACCTTTTCTGTACTGAGCAATTTCAACATGTGAATTACCAACTTCATCTTTATCTTTGCTTGTAACCAAGTATAAAAATTCTTCTTTTAAAGTATTATCTTCCATATCACAGTTATTTATTACAAGATTATATTAATTCAATGTTTGTTTATATTTTTATATTTTATAAACAAACTATCTGCTATATAAAACAAAAAGGCATATGTAAATATGCCTAATATACTACCTAATATTAACAATGCTAATATAAACCAAAAGCATTCTGTTTTTCCAGTAATATTATATAAGAAAACACTAGAACTAAAAAACATAATAAAAACAGCAAAAATATATTTTATCTGAAGTATCATGGCATCGGTATTTATATTTACACTCAACTTAGTGTTTTTTATAATATAAAAATAATAATAGGTGTAAATATAAAGCAAAAGAACATGGGAATCGAAAAATTAAATCCTCTTTTATGGGACATTAAAAATAGATTATATCAACCAATACAAAAAAAGTTGCTTTTAATTGCCAACGATTTTTTGAGTGGAATAGAACTTCCCATAGATATTAAGAATATATACCTAACCGGATCTATATGTTCTTATAACTGGACTTCTGATAGTGATTTAGACCTTCATATAATTGCACTTCCTTCGCAAAAATTATGTGGAGATAAAACTATTCAAGATTACTTTGACACAAAATCTAAAGTATATAACAAAGAACATGAAATATACATAAAGGGATATAGAGTAGAAGTAAACATTAAATACAAAGAAGAATTATTAAAAGGAAAAGCCATATTTGATCTACAAAAAGACGAATGGGTTTCTAAACCAGTACATTCTGACATAACTCTAAATGATGAAGAAGTTATAGAAAAAACTAAAAAACTTCAAAGAATAATAGACAATGCCATAGAAAACAATGCTTCTATGGAGTATTTAAAAAAAATAAGAGATGAGATAAAGAATTTAAGAAAAACCGGACTTGAATCTAATGGAGAATTTTCTATTGGAAACTTAACATTTAAAAGACTCAGACACACTGGATATATTAAAAAACTTTACGATTACAAAGCAAAGATAAGAGATGCTAAACTTTCACTAGAATCATTTTCTTCTTTTATTTATAATAAAAAAACTACTCGATAGTAGCAGAAAATACCAATAAAAGTTTTCCAAAATCTTCTGGAAATTCAAAGTCTTCTAGAAAAAACTGTTCTAATATGTCACTCTCTGACTGTTCTTTATATATTTTTTTAACATATTCTAAAAGCTCTCCTTTTTTTGGTTTTCTATCAAAAGTGTCGATGAATTTTTCAACAAGCACATCACGTACTTCATCAACAGTTTGTATTAGTTCTCTAATCGTCATGTTTATAATTTACCTAAGTAGTTTACATTTTTGAATAAAAATATATATTTTAAATAAATATTGTGTAAATATATAAAACAATATGAGAAATAAAGATACTATTCTGTTAGAAAATGCATATATGACAATACATGAAACATATAGAGAAATAATGCCAAGATTTTCTAAAATTCCTTCTGTAGAAAAATCTACAAATAACCCATCATACAAAGAAGATGTTACAGAAAGAAACGCAAAATCAGCATTAAAAATAAATAAAAATATAGAAGAATTGGAAAAAGATCCTAATAATATTGCAGCTGCTATAGATACGTTAAATATCATAAACAATTTCGATAAAGAAAGAGAACACTTTTGGGTAAAAGGTGAAGAGTCAACATACGAAGATGTATTAAGACTTCTTTTAAAATTAACAACAACTTCGGATAATGATCCTGCTCTTATAATTAAAAATGACGATCCAAACTCTGCTGATGGACTTAAAATAGATGATTATCTAAAAGAATGGGATCCAAAATTAAGACGAAAAGTTGCAATACCAGGAAGATCTGCTGCTCATTATTTTTTATTTAGAGAGTTGATTGATGCTTTACCAGACATGGACGCAGTAACAAGAAGTCGCAGAGAAGAGGGAAAGGACGGAGTTAAAAGACATGATATTTTCTATTGGGCGAAACGACATGACGTTTATTCAACAGAAGATGGTGCTCATATAGGATATTTCAATCCAGGTAGTGGTTTTTATCCAAATGAAACAGGAGAAGAAAGAGGAATTCCTAGTATGAAAGCAAGACCGTGGAATGCATATGTAAAAGCGAATAAAGCAAAATTAGGAACACCCATTTTAATACCATTAAGAAATAATATTTATGTTTCAAAGGACGGAACTGTTGATGAAATGTTTTTTGAAAAAAATAGCAGAACTCCTCGTTATGTCGAAATAGATAACTCACAAGCTTCTGAAGGATCCTCCAAAAAAATATATAAAGGACAAACACATTATGCTCCCGCACCAAACCCGTTTGATAAATATAGACCAGAGCAGATTCGTGGTTCAACATTAAAAGAAATTGAGTTAGCAGTTGACAGTAAGAATGCGGAAAAAGAATTTAGAAAACGTTGGCCACAAGACCAATATCCGCAGTTATACAAAGGTGGAAACACCCCTGGTCTTATAATAGGAAAAGATCCAACAGAAATTTAAAATTATGAATAACACAGACAGATTAAAATTACAAGATACATATCTAAAAGTCCTTTTAAAAGAAGAAGATGATATGAGCAGTTTTGAAAACGAAACAGAAGAAGATCTTTCTTCTGATACAAGTTCTTCAGAATCAGAAGAAAAAGAAAGCGAATCTACTGAATCCGAAGATTCTAGCGAAGAAGGAGAAACTGAAATGTCTGCGGAATCCATGAGAAAAAATAAAGATGTTTTAAATTTAGAAGAAGCATATAATATAATAGAAGAAAACAGATTAAAAGCTATGGCACTTGCTGCTTCATTAGGAATGGGTGGACTAGGAGATATAAAGGCAGAACCCAATCAATCTATTTCGGATTTAGCAAATAAAGCAGTACCGAGTCAATCTATTTCGGATTTAGCAAATAAAGCAGTACCAAAAGAAGAGCTTACACCATATGTAAGAGCAATGAGAGCATATGAAGAAGCTATCAAATCTAAAAAACCAGCAAGTGAAGAAATACTCAAAGACATAGCTGGTGATAAAGAATATGCTAAGAGATATGCTCATTACCTTGTAGTATATGGTCAGCAAATTCCTCCAATAATAAAAAACGCTTTAGGAGATTATTATAAAGATCTAAAAGCTGGTTTAGAGGGAATCAAAAACTAAAAATGTCTTTCAAGTCTTTTTTTTCTATATCAGAGTCTTTTGATTATACACCAGAAGATATTAAAAAATCTGAAAAAAATAAAGGACATGAAAAGGACGTCGAATATGAATTTCATATAGATGGATATGAATATTCGGTTTTAATTACTATTGATAATGCTACAAAAATAGCATCTTTTATATTTGCAATAATAGGAGATGAGTTTGAAAATCCTTTGTCTATTGTAGGAGTTGGATCATCTCATAAGGTTTTTGGTGCTGTTGCGAATATGTTTAAAAGATTTACTGAAGAATATAGAGGAGAATATAAACATATAAAATTCTCTGCTGCTAAAAAAGATATTAGTAGAGTTAGATTGTATGATAGATTCATGAAGAATTCTTTTGTTTCTGATAATTTTGATGTTGACATAGATGACAGGGATATGATAAAGTTTTATTTATTAACACCAAAATCAAATGATGACACTAAAAATTTACAAGAACCAAGGACTATGGATGTTCGATGATGCCTCAAAATTTATCGAAAAAGAACCCTTTGTGGGTGGTTTTAGTGAATTGATTGATTTTATTCTAAAAGAAAAGGGTGTTTGGGCAGGAAGTCATAGAGGTATCGACATCGAGTTCTCTTTAGAAAAAGAAGCACAGGATATGGTAGAAATTACCAAAGTTGAAGACATGGATAACGACTGGGCCTTATATGAATATAAAAAAATGCAAGGAACTCTCTGTCCAGTAACGCTTCAGTATCTAGGGAAACATCCCGAATCCTTTTTTATTAGACCTATGAAAAAACCTTTTAAGTTTGAATTTGAATTGGTTTCTTAGGATTTCTTTTTCTTAGGAACACAGTTGGGAACCATTTTCTTTCCCTTCTTTTTCATTCCTACTTGTTTGTAATTTTTCCAACAAGCTTCGATAAAAAGAGTTTCTAATTTTTTTATTTTATACGGCATATCAATCAATCAAACCATTTGGTTTCTTTATTTTTATAATAATCTCTCCATAGGCTTCCAACATTCCCATATAGTGTTGAAAATCCCTTTGAGACATTTCTTTCCAATTCTTTAACTTATCAAAAACTTTATCAGCTTTTGAAGTAATCTTTTCGATACTATCGTAATTATTTGAACAGTATTCATATGGTTTTTCTTTTGCCTTGAAATGGACGTAAGTTAGCAATGCAGGTCCGCCCTTTTCTTGTGCTTGGTGTTGAATCTTTTTTGCACCAGCAGAACGCTTATCAATAAACTCGTCAATACACAAAGATTCTTTCTCTTCCGAAAGAGTTGTATATTCTTTGAAATTCATAATAATTATGGAGTATTTTGTTGAAATTCCATAACACCACCTTTATACGCAACTCCAGATATGTTTTCTGGATCAAGTATAAATCTTCTGAATCTAGATAATTTAGTTTTTAATTTATATTGTAATTGTTCGGCACTGCTAAATGATTTTGGTTTGGAAGCGGGTACTACCTCATCAACTTTTCCTGCGGCAGAACGAACAAAATTTCCTTCAAAATCTCTTACGGCTTTTCCTTCATCATCTTTCTCTATATCATTTTGACAATATGCATAGATGTAAAGACGATATACACCAGGTTCTTTAGCAGTGTCTTGAATAGATATACCATGACCTATATTTATTTTTCTATCAACTGGTGCTTTTCTATTAGAAGGAGGAGGATTTAAAATCTTTTCTCCAACTTCAATATCAGGATTTTGTGGATCTGATTCCTTCAACATATCTACATATTTTTTTATAGCATCATGACTTTCACGCTTTGCGGTTCCGTAGTCAACTCCAAGATCAACATAATACTTTCCTTCTCTTCCACTTATTTTTGATCTATAATAAAAACTTGCTTTACGAGCACCTTGTGAAAGGTAATCTAAAAGTTGATTTGCTATGTCTTGTGAATGTTGTGGTAGATTGCTAAGTGCTTGTTGTTGGGCAGAATTCAAAGAATTTTCATTATATACTGATATATATAAACTCTCTAGTAGTATCTGATCGTTGTCTCTCATATAAAAACTATTTACCTTTTTAGTTGACATTTTTATGAAAATTCAATAAAACATAACAAATGAATATCTTTATTCTATCTACAGATCCAATCGAAGCGGCACAACAATATTGTGATAAACATATAGTGAAAATGGTTGTTGAATTATATCAACAAATGGGAAGTGCTGTTTTAAGACATGGTGCAACACCAGAAGACATGCCTTTAACTGCAAAAGGAACTCCATTAAAGGGTGGTCATAAAAATCATCCTTGTACAAGATGGGTAGGGGACACCAAAAAAAATTATGAATGGGCGGCACATCATGCACTAGAACTATGTAATGAATATACCCATAGATATAAGAAAATCCATAGTTGCCAAAAGGGAATTGAAAGTCTGTGTAAAATGATTGATCTTATTCCCGATGGAGAACAAACACCATTTGCCCAAGCCATGCCAGAAGAATATAAAAACATCGATCCAGTAAAGGCATATAGAACATATTACCTCAAAGATAAAAAAGAATTTGCAAAGTGGGAAAAGAATGGTAATGTCCCAAATTGGTGGAATATTTAAAATATGAAAACACTACGAGTAGGAACAACATTTAGCGGAATTGGTTCTCCAGAGCAAGCACTCAAAAATATTAATATACCACATGTTGTAAAATGGGCATGTGATATTGATAAGTTTGCAAAGGAAACATATATGAAAAATCATACTTGTGAAGTATGGTATGATGATATTACTAAAATAGATATAAATAAATTAGAACCTGTTGATTTATATGTATTTGGATTTCCTTGTCAAGATGTCAGTTCTATTGGAAATCAAGATCTTTCTAAGGGTAGAAGTATATTAGTAAACTATTCTCTAGATATTATCGATAAACTATTACCCGATTATATCATGTTTGAAAATGTTAAAGGACTACTACATAACAAGTTTAGTGCTTTTTATTCTCAAATAAAAGAAAGAATAGAAAAAAATTATAATTTTCATTCCTATATACTAAACTCAAAAAACTTCGGAGTTGCACACAATAGGGAACGTATTTTTGGAATAGGAATTAGAAAAGATCTTAATAAGAATCCAAACAATTTTTGTTTTATAGAAAAACAATCACACTTCAAAGACATTCTAGAACAATCTCCAGATAGCAAATACTTTGTATCAGAACAAATCGCAGAAGATATGGTAAATGTTTGTCATAGAGAACAAGAAAATTTTAAAATAGAAAATCTATTCGGAGAAGTTAAACAAGCAAACAAAAAGACAAAATTCGGTAGAAAAAAAATTAGATATGAAGGAACTATATTTTGTCAAAATCTAATTGATATTCATGGATTTATATATCCAGATGGTAAGACTATAAGAAAGTTTACACCAAGAGAATGTGCTCGACTTCAAGGATTTCCAGATACATTTGTTATTCATTCCAAAGACAGACATACTTATAGACAAATGGGTAATACTATAACAGTAAATGTATTAGAACAAATATTTAAAAATCTACTCTCTTGATTGTTTAATTATTGCCTATTGCCCGTCACATGAGCAACGTCACTATCTGCTAATAACTCAAGAACTTCTGGATCTTTCATCAAATTAAATCGTGTTGCAAGTTGATACAATTCTTCTTGAGCAAAGGAAAGCTCTGCTTTGTTATTAGTCTTCATTGCATAACGAATTTTAGTTTTTAAATTTTCCAATTTACTTTTGTTATCTACATTGTTATACAAATTCTCTAATAATACTTGATCTTTATCTCTCATACTTTATACTTACAATAAAAAATACAAAAAATGGACAAAAAATCTAACACAAGACAAATAGCCGAGGAAAGACAAGACCTCCACAGAAAAGATAAACCCAATTCCGAAAATTCTCTAAAGGGAAAAAGATATTATAAAGATGACAAATACAGAGAACAGACAATAGGACTCTCTGGTGAAATCGGCCTTGGAAAAAGATATAATTTAAAACCAGATCTCAAATTCCGTCCCAAAGGAGACAATCATATAGATTTCAAAATCAAAATAGACGATAAGAAGATTGTTACCCTTGATGTTAAAACATATCAAAAAGCATTTAACCTCCTAGTAAAAGAATGGGAAATCAATAAATGTTCGGATATTCTCATTCTAGCAGAATTTCTCTCAGAGGATAATATAAACTTCCTTGGCTGGACAACAAAAAAGATAATGAAAGAACAACCCAAAAAAGTTTTCTCCTCTCTTAATATTAATAACTATTACCTACCAAAAGACAAACTATATCCAATGGAAAGACTAGATGAGGTTTTTACTAATTGTAAAATAGAACAAATCATTGAAGATTGATATCACTTCTTAAATTTCAATATCTTATCCAAATCAATATTCATCTTAATTGCATTCGCAATACTCAAATATATTATAAGTCCCCCAAATATAAACTTAATAACAGTATCTTCCAACACTTCCCCACTCTCATCCAATACCTCCTCAACCCTAAATGATGAGGTAATAAATCCTTGATTCTTTTTCCTTGTTGGCTTATCACTAGAACTCCCCTTCATGCGAGAGTTCCAATTTGTTTTCTTTGTCATATCAATACTTATTTTTCACCTAAGTATATATAGATATAAACTTTTAAGACATATATAAAACAGACCGCCCTGGAACCTTATATATAGCAGTCAAATGACTGAACTTCACAATACTATAAAAAGATAAAGTATTCCCATTCTCTAATTCTGTTCCATTAAAAAATAAACGAATTCGAGAAATATCATAAACAGAAGGAAGTTCTTTGTCTTGAATTTTTTGTTTAACTCCTTCAATATCATCAGAAGGCTCTACATCCACATCCCATTCCATAGAAGGATTTGAAATCTTTTGAACATATATCTGCATACCCATTACTTATACCTAAAAAGTAAGATTAATAGACTCTACCTTAAAATCATCATCAAAGAAAAATTCAATAGAATTAGGTCTTATCTGACCATAACTATCAGAAGTAATCCTTCCCCACTCAACACGCATATCCTTAGAATATACTATCTCAATTTCCCTCTTGTGCTCCGCAAAACTATCATCCATAATAGAATTAACTTCCCTCTCCTCATCACTCAAAGAATCTAAAAATTCATCTGTAACAGTAATATTAAAAGACTCAAATCCCAAAACTATAGCACTTGCTCCAGAAATCCCCCAACTCTTATACTCAAATTCTAATCTATACTTAACACGTATCTCTTTAGGATAATCAATATAAACACCCTTCTTTTGTTGCAAAACATCCAAATCCACCACACACTCAAATACCAAATCATTATTATCCTCATTGATAATATTACGAGTCTTTAAATACATATCCTCAAGGATAATCTGATCTTTGTTTTTCATAAAAACTATTTATACTATTTATAACATATATTAGTATTATTTATAAAGAAAGGGGGCATATAGGGCAGTATAGGAGAAATATAGGGGGTATAGGGGGCATCGCCCACACCCCCCTTTCCTTAAAATAAAAACATATGTGGTAAATTTTTACAGACGGGGTCCTAGAATACCGATGTCTGTTTTTTTACCGTATTTTAAAAAAACATCATAAAATTTTAACCAAGGTTTACCCGGACAGTGGGTTTCCGTAAGATACGAATACCATAAAAGTATCTTACGGATTCAGCCACCTGCTGGACCCAGCCGTTCGATACTTAATGTTTACTTAATGTTTAATTAATGTTTAATTAATGTTTACTTAATATTAATATTAATATAATACTAATGTTATACCCATACACTTTGTTATACCTATACACTTTGATAGACTACAGCAGTTGTTCAAAAAAAATCCCATCACCCTTTCGAGTGATGGGATTGTTGTAGGGGATTATTGGAGGATCAGCAAGCGACTAAAGTCATAGGATTTCGTGCAGTTTTGTTATGACCTCGCCCCACGATTCGGCAAGAAAACTTCCGTGTTTCGCGGCACACCTTTTAACAAAGTAGCTATACCCTGTTTTATGAGACAAGAAGTAATCTTGTTCTCGCTCGATGACAAAGAGAATGCTTTCCTCTCTACTTGCTTCCGGATCGATCACATACGATTCCCGATTGCGATGACCTCCGTTAATTGTGAATTTTTTATAGACTGTTGTTTTCATGGTCGTATTTTTTTTATCACCCTTTCACTACTCTAAATTCAAAGCCATACCCAAGCAGGTCATTTACCTTGAGGTAGGTATCAGCCTCCTCCTTGGAAGCAAACTCTATTGATAACCACTCCCACCATCCCCATGCTGGAATGTGTTTAGCAAACGCTTGTAACTTAAACTTCGGAGTCTTTGGTATTTTCATAAGACAAATAGTGTCTCATTTATTTCTGGTAAAAGCAAGAAAAAAAATCCCCACCCTAATTAAAGAGTGGGGATTGTCTTATGATATGAAATGTTATTTAGTGTGCATTGAGATAATCTTTTAGTATGAGTAGTAGGGATATGATTGAATAGACAGCAATCATACCAATGATAGGGAATGCTAAGTTATCTAGAGTATCGATTGCTTTGAGGATTTTAGTCTTCATATTCCTCCTCTTCATCTACCTCTGTTACCCATGCCTTCTTTGCTGCCCTCTTGACAGACGAGTGCCAAGGCTTTGGTCCGAAGGCATCTTCCCATGCCTCTGACTCTGTCGTGCCTCTGCCGAGAGTGCAGTGCTTTAGTATGTTTACTCCGCTCTGAGATTTGATTGCGAATTTCATAAGGCAATCAGTGTCTCATTTATTTCTGAAAATATCAAGAACAAAATGAAAAAAGATTCAGTCACCAACATCCGGCTCGAAGCCCCTGGGCAAGATTTCCGTAAGATACATTTTTAATATACTATGATGGTCGCACCCCGGACAGTGAGTTTCCGTAAGATACTAATAACAAAAAAGTATCTTACGGATTCAACCACCTGTTGAACCCAGCCGTTGGATACTTAATGTTTAATTAATGTTTAATTAATGTTTAATTAATGTTTAATTAATGTTTACTTAATGTTAATGTTAATGTTTATATTAAGATATAAAAAAATCCCACCACCCTTTCGAGTGATGGGATTTATTGAAGGTAACCTTTTAATCAATTAGATCACTTGCATAACCACAGAAGTATTCACCCTTGACTTGAGAGCGAAGATCGGAGAACGAATTAAAATCAAACTGATCCCTATGTTCACGAATATATTTGATCCGATCCTTTGTATTGAAGCAATTCACCCACACCTCTTGAGCTTGCTCATCTTGAAGTTCGTTGTAATCCTCGTCGTCGAGTAGAGGATAGTTCTCCAAAGACTTTTCAATCACTACAGCTTTCTTATAGGATTCCGTATCTTTCTTAACAGCAATAGCTTCCCACCACCCACACGCCCAATGTCCGAAGCGATGGACTTCCACCTCTTCACTTTCTCCCCCTAGCATTTTCAATGCCACTCTCCAGTTGGATTCCGTTAATGTTTGAGAGTCTCTTGTGCGCGTTAATAAACACACCCATTCTCCACTTGGAACCTCCCCCACATAGTTGGCAAAGGAATCAAATGCTGACGGACGTTCGATGACTTCAGATAGTAGTTTCATAAGGCAATCAGTGTCTCATTTTTTTCTGGTAAAAGCAAGGAAAAAATAAAAAAAAATCAATATGGTCGAAGCACCAAAATCCGGCTCCACGAACAGGTGGTTGATTTCCGTAAGATACTAATAACAAAAAAGTATCTTACGGAAAGTTTCTCCCGGATGTCCAGAAAAAAAGTAATTTATTTTTTTACAAAAAAAAATCCCACCACCCTTTCGAGTGATGGGATTCTCTCCTTATTTTTGCCTACTACGAAAACTATCCTATGCTGAAGATGTTGTCAGCATTGACCACGAAGCAAGGATCACGATCTTCCGAATACATTTTATCACGTTCGGAATTAGTTAGATAGGATGCAAACTCATCCTTCGCAACAGCCTTGTCGTCAACAAAATATTCCACTTTTGGACGCTGAATAGCTCCACCAGTCGGAAGGTAGAATCGGAAATATGATTTATCCTTGTGATCAATTTGATAGGGGAAGTTCACCCATTCACCCCACGGCAATTTTTGCACCTCACCACGTTCACCATTTGCAATCCCCTCTTTAACCACGGAAAGATTTGAAAAATCAATTCCAGCACGGAAAGCACCCTTTACTTCTTTGCGAAGCGAATGAGCTTTGAATGCCGCCGCAGGTTTTTTGACAGATTCAAAATGCACTGCAATGTGTCTGCCGCTTGTTCCTTGAACGATTGAGAGGATTTGATTTTTATTCATAAGGCATATAGTGTCTCATTTATTTCTGAAAATATCAAGAATAAAATGAAAAAATCTTTTTGTATCTTACGGAAAGTATAGCAGCTGGGATCTCGAGGGTTGGCCGAATTCGGTCCTGAACAGTGAGAATCCGTAAGATGCATTATATCTTTTTGTATCTTACGGATTCAACCACCCGTTGGATCTCGAAGGTTGCTTGACATATTTTTTAAACACACAATTCAATACACAAAAAAAAATCCCACCCTAGTTAAAGAGTGGGATTTGGGGAATTGTATTGTTAGTATCCGTTAATTCTTTTCTCTTCGATTACGTTTCCGTTAGAGTCTCTTGCAATTAGATTACAATACTCATCGAGATCGTTGAAGGCAGTTCCATAAACTCTTATAGAAAAGATGTTTTCAATGTTTTTGAATCCAAACAAAGTTGCGGCGTTGAGTGCATCATCACCAGTTAGAAGTTCGATCATGTTCATATTATTTTACTTTCCAATATCCTTGTGCAAGAGTTAAGTTGATGGGATCAATTGTATTATGAGTGTCATGGATAGTTCCGTCAACCACGGCACAAACGTGTCCGATGAGAGAAACAATATATGTTCCCTTCGATGGGATTGCAAGCATTCCGTTGTTCTTCTTTGCAATCCACTTCAGTCCTAAGATTTTCATTATCCCCTTTACAGAATCACTATAAATTCCATAAGCATTTGAGCTTTTGACTTTGGAGTGACTTTCAAAACAGCGAGCAGTTCTATTTACAAATTCATACATATTGCTGTATGAAGAACCAGTTGCAATAGACAAGGCACGGACTACACAATCTCCAACACCTCCACTGTATCCAGCCAAGAACCTTCCTCCATCATTGAATTGATATTTGAGTTTCATAAGGCACATAGTCTTTCATTTATTTCTAGTAAAAGCAAGAAAAATCTTTGGAAAAAATTCATAGAGTTCTCTCCATATTCCACCAAGATAAAATTTCCAATTTCTTGGTCGATGGATCATACATTGCAGATGAAGGTATATTCTAGTTTTCATAGAAGATGAAAATTCTCCAAACAAAAAAAAGTTCTAGGTAGGTGATGGCTGTATTCCGGTTGGGCCCCTGTCGGGAAAATCCGTAAGATACAAAAATATATTTTTATAATTTTAGACCCTTCTTGCCCCGGTACAGTAGAAATCCGTAAGATACGAATCCTATAAAAGTATCTTACGGAAAACGGCTTACCGGGTGTCGCTCGTCCCACCCCAGACAGTGGAAATCCGTAAGATACAAAAGCAAAAACATACGTATAAAATAATATTATACGTATAAAAAGTTTTAATACACACAAAAAAATCCCACCACTCTTTCAAGTGATGGGATTTGGGGATTTATATCTTGGGGAAGGGGAGTTAGATATAAGGGGGTTGGGGGAAAATTTTATCCAACATAAACTAAATGATCTGGAAAGTATTCTCTCATACTTTTAATAATATCTTGAGTGTGTCCACCGATGTGCCAGTCATAGTGTCCCATTGGTGTGCGACCAGTTTTCCAATCATAGATCGTTCCGACGTTTCCATTAGAATCTTCTACAATCCACTCACAAGTTACCTTTCCATCTCCACAGAAATTCGTCCTTGGTTCTCCGAGAACATCAACAAGTTCTTGGTGTGTGATAGAGATATATCCCTTGAGGGAAGTTCCGTTGACGACTGCTGAATCAGTTACAATTTTCATAAGGCAATTATTATGTCAGTTATTTCTAGTAAAGGCAAGAATTATTTTTGTTGTATTAGTTTTTTAGTTGTATATGCAAGAAGGTTGTTACAAAAATCGTTGTGATATAACACCATGTTATATTACAACACGATATCATGCCCATTGCTGTCCCATTGCATCAGCAATGCCTTGAAAAGTTTTACTACGAATAGTCGATCTTTCTGCTGACGACTTTGCATTAGCAAACGCCTCATAAAACCACAATGCTTGTCTCTTCTTCTTTCCAGTTTTCTTGTCTATCCATTCTTTAAACTCTCCCTTGCCCACCATCTTAGTTGGAGTCAATAGAGGTAATCCCTTTAACCATAGGCAAGTTGATTTAGAAAACTCATCGCCAAACATATAAGGCTGAATGATTTGATCAGGTTTCCTCCAAAGATTTGACATGATCCCAATAGGATTTTCTATTGCCACCTTTGGAATATGAGGTAGGTTGGTAAAGATATTAAAGAAATCAATACCTTGTTGTTGCCTTCCATCTGCCCTCTTCTTTGCAAAATGAGGAGCACCACTTACTGCTAGGTGAGTGCAAGGAGGAAAGGCAATCACCATATCCCAATCCTTCTGAAGGAGAGGTATAACATCTTCTTGTAGATGCCATTCTGGATGCCCACCACTAGAAGGAAGAACATCGCACGAAAATGCTTCATGTCCTCTTGCCCTCATTACTTTTGTTACTGCTTGGGATTCTTCGCAAGCTACTAGAATTTTCATATATTTTTTATTTGTAGAAGTCAATGTCAGAGGGAGTCTCTTTTGTTACTATTCGATAGTTAGAAATATCATCTGCATAATGTTCTGACAAGTCTTTTATTTCAGTCTTTGCATCTTTTTTAGAAGAGAAAAGGTCTACCTCATAAGGTCCACCATCATAGGATGATTTTACATCTCCCCATCCATTAGCTCCTACCATTTGAATTTTAAATTTCATTTGTAATAATTGTAATTGTTTGTTGTGTAGTTGTTTGTTACGTTTGATGGACGTTGTTCCTCATAAGGATTATATGAATAGGTAGGAGAACAATAACGAGGTTGTGATCTATAATAATCTTGGACGTTAGTTACTTGTCCACCATATCCTACTCCACTACTATATCCAGTTACACCATACGAAGATGGAGGAGGAGTATATGAATAGGTAGATGGAGTTGTGTATGATTTTGAGGCACATCCGATTAATGATAATGAACACAGAATTGTGGCGATTAGTTTCATAACAGAAATATCTTCTCAGAAATAACTGGGAAGATCAAGAAAAATCGCAAACAAAAATATGCCAAACCATAACACGGCCAGGGGGTTTTAATTCCGTAAGATGCAAATGATACAAACGTATCTTACGGAATGTTACTGTGCCTGAAAGCGAGCCATGCTCAGATAATCACTACTAAGTTTTCTAAAATCATCCCCATATTTGTCGATCATTGTATTAACCAATCTCTCCATGAGTTCGTTTAGTTTCTTAGCATTTACTGGAGTGAGCAATTCTTTTCCTTCATCATTAGTAGTAAAAAGAGAATTTATATGACTAAAATCATCAGATCGCATAAGAGCAATTAGT
>Ga0208133_1000212_pt1 | contig 23800 bp, 18 predicted proteins | sample ColrivemetaGS535_FD_187595 | JGI IMG/M metagenome (GOLD analysis project Ga0208133, IMG submission 187595) | Estuarine microbial communities from the Columbia River estuary, USA - metaG S.535 (SPAdes) (version 2) | ecosystem: Environmental > Aquatic > Marine > Intertidal zone > Estuary | place... | reverse complement strand
GATTTTGGTGTATCCTTTGAAGTTTTTGATTTTGTATTCATCAACTTCATAGCAGCCAAATATCCTGGATGTTTATCATCGTATTTTATAGCCGATGAATATTTTACAGTACGTTTTTGCCCTTTTTTATCAACATACGTTACATTCGGGTCTTTTTTATTTGCTTCTGCTTTTTCTCTCAAACTATTAATTGCTTGAGAATTGTATATACGATTTTCTTCTAAAATGATTATAAGTTCATTTAGATGTTGCTCGTTTGTTAAATCAACTATTCCTTGTGGGATTCTGTAACTTAGTTCCAATAATATTTCTTCGAAATTTGGAGTCATTTTATTTTATCTTTTTGATGCGTAAATTGTTGTAGCTTTTGTTTTATATGCATCATGCGGTCTAAAAACTTCGAATCGTGTACCATCTTTAAAAACTATATTTCCACCATGTGGACTAGTACGAGTATAAACACCATTATCCCCACTATCTAATCTTTTTTTAAGTTCAACGGCATCTTTATCAGGATATCCGCTACCATCTGCAACTCTTAAATTTGGTAAAATAGATTTAGATATCATCGATACATCCACTTTCTTATCTACTTTTATATCAGTTATAGATTTTTCTTTAGCTCCACCAAAAACGGATGTTCCTTTTACAGGTGTAGATTTTTGAGCCGCTTGACCTGCGGTTGTAGTTTTACCTGCAATTGTTACCTTAGTACTAGGTCTTAATTCGTGTTGTTTAATATATGCATCGAATTGGTCTTGATTTCTAAAATCAATTTCTTTTAGGGGAATTAAATTTACTAATTTCATTTTTTTCTATTGATTATTATATAAGTATCGAATATAAATATAAACTTTTATTGTATTACAACCAAATTGTCATAATTCGTTCCTTCATATGTTTTAACGGGAAACCCACCTCTTTCCAATGTGGTCTTTAATTCGCCTAAAAGGTTATCTTTATCCTGCGGATGTACATCAATTAAGAACGCATCGTATGTATATAGTATCATTTTTGACCTTCTCCCATCACACCACTTCAGTACATCATCAATCTTAGTATAATTGATTTCAGTTTCCAATGCCTGAAGAAGATAGTTAAATACCTTTTGTTCGTTTGGTGTTTCGATTCGTTGGAATGGTATTTCCCTCTTATATAGAGGTGTCGTTAATTTTCCCGAAATTACGAACTTTTGGTAAACCGATTGAACATATTCATCCACCTTTTGAAAGAACGGAATTGTTTTAGCAAACTCATCTAATCCACCATAAAGGTATCGGAATGAAAGGGCTTTAGATTCTTCGGTCGTAACTCCATAATATTTTGCTAAATGTTCGTGCGCCGTTTCCCCTTCCGGAAATACATAACCCACCATCTTACCAATGATACGGATGTGATAAGACTCGTAATCGAATTGAATCAAAGTACCTTCCTTAAATCGGCTCACTATATTACTTCTACACCCATCGGATTTGTTCATAGCAGCCCAATTCACATTGAGATGTCTATTGGATGGTCTACCCGTTACCGTATATGGATTGTATTTTGTGTACGCAAACCCATTGGGCAGATACTCTTTGTTGAAATGAAATCTATCAATAAATTTTTCCTCTTCGACCTTTACCCCAGCCCCCTCCAGCCTCCCTAATATTTTAATGGAATCTGAATATTTTCTATACCAAGGTTTAATTTCTGAAATTAATGGAATCGTTTTTAAGAGCTCGTACCATCTCATCATAGGTACACAATCGTTTAGATATTTAAAGTCGCTTCTATACCCCTTATAAACCCCGTCAGCGAACTCATTGAATATGAACGACTTACCATACTCTTCAAAGTAAACCCACTCATAATCGAGCCCTTTACTACCTATATATCGATTCCCATAAACCAATGTATTCTCATTCACAAACAAACTTAGTGCTGCCTGTTTACATTGTCCGGCATCGATGTGATTGAAATTTATGATGTAATCGGAATCCTTAGTTCTAAGGTACGCAAATGATATGGATGTATCGTATTCGTGTGCTTTTGGAGAACTCCATACGGGCACCATCAAATCTATCTTTGGATTGGATTTGTAGAACTCTAATAGGGCGTTATTTGTTTCGATTAAATTCATACCCTACAAATATACAAATTATTTATTTAATTTCCAAATGATTTATTTATAAAACTGCTTTGTGTTTGGTAAATATAAGGAAATATTTTTGATTTTCAAAGAAATTATAGATAAAGATGATTTATTTGATGCAATCACTCCTTTATCCATCAGTTTACCATTGGTATCATATACAACATCTAATGGGCCAGTAATTCTCCATCTCATAGTTGCTGATATCCAATATGGATTTTCAAAATAATTTTCATACTCTGTTGCCGAAATCTCATAAACAAATCCGCTATCATCATTTGCTCTTTGTGTAAAATATCTAACTATGTAAGCAGATGCATATTCATCATTCGATGGTATAGGTACAATCGTTTTTGGTGGCGTTAATGAAAATATTTCCTTATCTCGTATTAAGTCGTTATACATAATATTAGTTTGTAGTTGGTGTAACGGGTGTAACGGCTTCAATATTAACTCTATATCCAGCCTCTATCGTAGTTTTCCATCCACTATCATCTATACCTTGCTTTACATTTGTAATTTGAAATATACCATTTTGATTATATATTTCGGGTATACCATCTATTTGAAAATATTCACCACAACTTAACCCAGCCATCCCATCTATTGCTAGGCTTATATCCAAATAAGTTAAGGCAGAGCCTGCCTCATCATTTGTTCCAATTTTACTCTTAATAACTCCTGCATCTAAAAATATATAAGTTTTTATAGTATCTTTACCACTTTTTTTAATTTTAAATTTTACTGATTTTTGTTTTACAACTTCTTCTATATTTTGTACTTCTTTAGCGGCAGTATTGGTTGGTTTTGCCTGTTCTGTTCCAAATGTTTCGGTTTTTATTCTAGTATTTTCCGAAGATTGAATTACAATTTTTTTCTCAACCTCATTTATAGAAAACCAACCATCCGAATTCTTAGCATATGATAAATCAAATAATGAATAATCTTCCGTTTGCAATTGTGCATTAGAGCCAGTTATTGCAAGTCCCTTACCAGCCATTATATTATTCAAAGTTAATTGCGATTGGTATAATGCTTGTGATTGTGCCAATTCGCTCAATTCCATTGAAAAATTAAATTCTTTAATAGTGCCACTAATTGGTCCTATTTTAAATCTATATGGTTTTTCACTTTCTGTTATCGATGTTGGTTTTTGAAATAATTTATAATCCATTATTTGGAGTATCTTACTACCAACATCTCCACCATCGGATATTGACATTATTTCTAATTTACATAATCCATATGTATTTTCATTTACAATCCCCAATACTCCATTTATAAAATCCGCTTGTGTAAATGATTGGTTATATATATTCAGTATTGCATTATAGTTAAAAAACATATTTAATAAGTTTCCATACACCTTTTTATCATCTAAAGGTTCTATTTCTCCTTTTAAATTATACATTTTTGAAGTCTTTTCTGGTAAATTAAATGATTTACCATTTATCGAACATTCTTCCGGTGGTTTATTTTCATCTATTATTAATACATTCTTCTTATCTGGATCACTTGAGAATGCGAATTTAGGTAATTTATTTGGTATTATAATATCTTCCGAAGATGATATCATATACTTATTCGAATTCATTGGTATCAATCGCTTTGTTTTTGCCTCATCTTCAAAACAATTTATTGTTATTGTATTAGGTTTTGTTTTAAAAATTTGAGAATTTTGAAGTAATTCTAATATTAATTCAAATGAGATGTATGGTTCATATGATGCAACTTTATCTTTTTCTTTTGCATTCAACATATCCCAATTGAAGAATTCGGTTTTCCATTTAGCTTCGGGTAAGTCTATTATAGCAGGTAAATTGAAATCTGCTGATAATTTTCTTAACCAAGTAGCATATGGTAATTCAACAACTACTCCTTTTTTAGCTACAGCCGTTTGTTCATTTGATTGCTTCATTGGCATCCAAAGTTGTAATTCATTTCCAGCTGATATTTCTAAATCAATATCATATGTACCATCTTCAACGGGAGAATAAGTATATCCGGTTACTTTTCCAGCCATATAATCATAATTACCATCAGTTGTTACTAAAGTATCTAAATAAGTAGTTTTAGCAACTTTTGCATCATCAAATAATTCAACAAATGCTTTTACATAATTTTCATGGTTCTTTTTTGCGAATAAAACAGAGTCTATTGTTGTTTTCCCAATAATATCGGTGTTCCATCCATATTCTAAGATTACATTCATAGATGCTCTAAGAAAGAAAAGGTCAAACATTTCTAATTGCTTCAAAGAAAAGCATTTAATTTTTACGTGAGCACTTTTTAGTGTGTTATTTCCACCATCGGTATCAATTTCAACCGATTGTATTATTGGTGTTGATATTTTTCTATCCGATTCTCCTTCAATTTTAATAGCTTTTCCTTCCAAATCATACCCTAATATAGTATTAGAAGTTTGATACATTTTTGTAAATTCACTTTGATTTGAAATTACGCATCCTAAATATGCGCCAGGGTAGCTACCACTCTTTATCGTTTCATTAATATTAGTACGATTATTGGTTACAACGGCTCCAGAAGATAGTATTGCAAAAGGAGATAATCTATGGTTTTCATAAGAAAACTTTTCTCTGTTTGTTAATTTAGTCTTTATCCAAGGTTTTAATGGAGCTATAAATGGAAATCCCATAACTTATTTATTTATTTTTTCTAAATCATTTAAAATTTTAGATACATTTGAAGGAATTCTAAGTTGTAATCCTTCAGTTACATAGAAGGATGCATCATTGATGTTATTTGCTACAGCTATAATCCACCATAGACTTGTATCGCCATAGTATTTATTAGCTAATAAATCTAATCTATCAGTTACTTCTGATATAACATACAAATCATCATCATTTGCTTTTATTTTTGGGTATATAACACTTTCAAAATATTGCTTTTTACTATTGGAATCGGTTTTAATTTGCGAATATGTATATCTGTTTGCCATTATTTATTTATTTTTTAGGAGAAAATAATTCTTTTATTGCTTTTGCTATTCGTGCATCTTCTCTACCTTTTGCTCCCAATTGACCATTAAAGTCATATTTATATGTTTTAGTATCTCCAGAGCCAGATTCTATTTTATGGTCTTCAATTATTTTTACACCTATTGCTACATCAATTACTGATGGGTATATAAATTGAGATTTATCCTCACCATATGGGTCAAAATTTGCCCAAGTTGTATTATCATCTATTTCAAATCCTAAACTTTCTATATATCCCGGTATTTCTTTGTACAATGAACCAATTGTAATTCTAACTAAATTTGGTGCCATAGCATATGCTGAATTAACTTTTGCTGAATTAGCTTCGCCAAACGCAATAGCCTTCACATCCGTATCAGGAAAAGCTAACAATTTTAAATAATTCATTTTTACAATCATAGCATCTCTTTCTTTAAGAGTAGTATAGTATAATTTTAAGTTAAATCGTAAACTTCTTTCTACACCACTATATCTGTATATATTAAATGGTGAACCTAAATATTTGAAAGAGTTCCACGTTGGAGTTACATCTTCACCTATACCACTAATTGCACCTATAAATGGAACTTTTAATGATTTTTTACCTTCAGCTGGTATTGTTTCAAACGTAACTATTACATGGTTCGCATATTCTTGCTTAGCCATTTCCGTATTTGTAATTGATATGGCTTCTAATAATTTCTTCTGCCCTTCATCCCAAGCAGTTCCGTTACCAGTTGAATTTCTTTCTATTAATTTTCCATCTTTATTTTTATAATATTTTGAAAAGAATTTATCTTGTCTCAAAATATTTGTACCATCTACTTTTTCACTTTTAGGTCCATATTTAGTTCCCCAAGTTTCATCATTTGAAACTTTTAAACCATCTGCGTATTTTTTTAAACCACCCTTTGTAATTGTTTTAATTACCAAATTTGTAGCCAATCCTTTAAGCGAAGAACCACCCTGTTTAAGTGCTGCAATAAACGATGCTGGAGCTGGCGATTGCTTTATGTAATATGATGTATCAGCATCAACAGCGTTTCTTAATCCACTTTGAGTTTTGAATAATGATATTGGCTTTGATAAAAAAGAGTTTCCTCTAAATATAGTATCCGTTGGTCTATTTGCAGAACCACCCAATGCTCCACCTATTTGATTACCAATTAAATCACCTAACGCATTTGGTGAAGAAGTAAGTAATGCGGCAGCTCGTGGTGGATTGATGAATCCCCTACTCTCTATTCTGATATTTTCAGATTTGCCGTAAAGCTCTTTCTTTTGTGATTTAAAAAGGTCTAAAAGTGTTGCCATTTATAATTACTATTTATTATAAATATCTCTATTGTAAATTTATACGAATTATTAAGCTCTACTTAATCCGTAGTTTTTGCGAGAATTGGATAGTAGTGTACTATTAACTCTCTTACCATCCATTACAATTGGTCTATCGCCGGCTGTATTCCAAACTAATTCTTCTAATAATATGGAATTAGCTGCTAAGAGGGCTACCATTTCATTTTGTAGATTTCCACCAAACTTCATTTCTTTGGCTGCATCCTCTTGTAATTTTTTAATATTTTCATTTACCTTTGTATTTGCAGCACTAGCTGCTACAACAGGTTTATTTGCCACCTCTACTGCTTTTTGTTGTGTTTCGGCAGCTATTGATGCTTGTGGTTTTGCTTCTGCGGCTGGCTCCGATTTACGTTCTTCCATTTTACTTAATCCCAACGACTCCCCAATCCACGAATCTGCTAATCCATTCCATAATTTAGCAAATCCATTATATAACATATCAAATATACTTTTGAATGGCGCAATAATAGTATCTATGAAATCCATAAATCCACTGGATAACGTTTCCCAAGCTCCGGCAAAATCTCCGCTTAAAAATTGACCAAGTGCACCAATTATATCTGCTAAAAATCCAAATGCTCCTAATATAATTTCAAACGGCGCCATTAAAGTAGTTCCGAGCATTTCAGCTAATCCTGAAAATATACTACCCAAACCTTCTTCAAATCCAAGACTCACTAAAAATCCATTAACTGCATCATATACTGCTGTAAATTTTTCTCCAAGCCAAGTAAACGCTTGAGATATTTTATCAATCACAGGTTTAAACTTATCTCCGATTGCCATAAATTTACTACTAACGCTATCCCAAAGACCACCAAATCTAGCAGCTACGCCAGGAGCGTTATCATTTACCCAACCACCCAATGTATCTCCTAAAAATCCTCCAACCAAAGTTCCGATTGGTCCTCCAAATGCAGTACCAATTGCGGCTCCTGCAACTGCTAATCCACCTTGTAATGCTCCTGCTCCAACTGCTTCTCCCGTAGTACCACCTTTTTCTTTTTTGTCCATAAATCCAGTTATACCCCCAAAGATTCCAGCCAATGCACTTCCTCCACCTTTAGTTAAGAACTTACCAGCTTTTCCTAATAATCCGCCGCCAGCTCCACCTGGTGGTGGAACTCCTGGAGGAACTCCTGGAGGAACGCCTGGAACAGGTGCTGCTCCACCTTTAAATAATTTTCCTATTCCTTTAGTTATTTGTGGTAAAAAGTTTCCAATCAATCCTCCGGCTGATGCAGCTAATGCTCCACCCATATTTTCTGTAAAACCTTTTTCTACTTGCAATTTTGCTAATTCTGTCTTATAATCTAAATATGCTTTAGAATTTAACCAAGCATTATTTTTCATTGTATCCAATGCAGCTTGTGCAACTGCTTTCTGACCTGCTATCATCGCTTGTTGGGTATTCAATGCGGATGCTGCACTTTATTTGATGCTTTGGTACTTTTTTCTTCCAATGCACCCACTTTTCCAGCTCCTTCTTGATAACCAGGTGTTCCTATTTTTTTCAATGAATTTAAATCCATTCCACCCGTTGCCTGCTGTAAAGCTTGCTGTTGAAACATATTCATTTTTGATGGGTCTAATCCTTGTGCTTGTAATGATTTCATAGCACCTTCGGTATCACCACTAGCAAACTTAGCTCTAACTTCTGATAAGTTTACATTCTTACCAAGCATTGCTGATAAACTCATTTCTGATTTGATACTATCTTTATAGTTCAATACCATACTTTGACCAGCTTTTGCTACATCGGAAAAACTAACTCCCAATGATTTTGCATAAACAACTTGTCTAGCCAATGCTTTACCACTTTGAATTTGATAATCTAATGCCATTTCAGAGGCAGATGCAACTTCATTCATTACATCACCAATATTTAAGCCGGCTTGTTCTGCCATTGCTCTAGTACCTTCCGCCATATTTAATGCGGTATCGGCAGAAACTCCATCTAATAATTTAAATGCTTGTTGTATATTTGCAACATTATCTACGGATACACCACTTCTTTCAGCAAATATAGCCATATCTGCTGCTAATTTTGTAGAACCACTACCTGCTTTCGATGCAGCTATTGTTGCCGATGCAATACTTTCGGCAGATATACCTGCTAATTGTAATTTAGATGCGGCATATCCCACACTACCCAATCCTTTACCAAAAAATGCAGTTTTAGATGCTGCATTAAATTGTGCAGCCATTTCTTGCAATTGATAACCAAAATCCATAGAGGCTTGTTTCGCGGCAAATGCTAATTCATTTCCGGCTTGTGCTACACTCTTAGCCCCTTCAATTTGGTTTTCTTTTACTTCATTTGTTACTTCAATAGCAGCTTGGGTACTTGCACCAAAATAATCATATGCTAATTTTCCAGCGGCTGCTCCTAACGCAATTAATGCCGCTTTACCTAATGTACCATTTTTTGCAATATCGCCGATTGCATCTCCTAACTCTTTAGCTAATGGAATACCACTACTACCCATTTGGTCTAACGCAGTATCCATTGCACCCAATGCCGCTGCACTTCGTTGTGCTGCTTTTTCAAAGGAGTCTAATTCTTCTCTACCCTGCCTAAATATCTCCACCAAATCTTTGCCGGATTCTGTACTTGTATCTATTAAGCCCACAAGTTCATCAAATGATGCTAAAGATTGTTGTACTAAATTATTATATTGCTCCTGTCCTATTTTTCCCTGTGCTAATTTAGCAGATGCTTGTACAATAGAAACATTCATATTTCTATAAGCATTACTAGCGTTATCGATATGTTTTAATTGCCTATCATCAAATGAAGCAGTTTCAACTATACTAGCTATATCATTTAACGCATCCTTTGCTGAATTTAATTTTGTTCCGAATTTTTGCTGTAAGTCAACATTATTTTGTAAAGAATTAGAAATACTTACTAACGTATCATCTATACTATCAAAATTCTTTAGATTCTTTAATGTTTTATTTTGCATTGAATCCATAACATCCAATTGGTCTTGGTTGAGCCGTAGGATTGTTCGCAGTTGTTCTACTTGGTCTAAGTAATTTTGTACTTCTTGACCGGTTGCAGTAACGCTGGCTTTATTTGCCTCAGCAATCCTTTGATTGATGAGCTCCATTTCCTGAAGTAGATTTCTTCTTTGTGTATCGTTGGAGTTAGCAGCCATTTAAATAATAGAAGATTATTTTTTAATTGTTTTCAGATAGTTGGCAAGATGTTGGGATTCGCCACCATACTTTTGCATGATTTTTTTTCTATCTGCCATATTTTTAGCAATCAGTTCATCAAAATCTTTCCAAATATTGGCAAGTTCTGGACTTTTATCTTCCAAACTACCTATCCAAGCTTTTTCTTTTCCATCTGCTTTTGCTCGAAAAAAACTTTTAAAAAAATCTGAAATGCCGGCTTCTGTTATTTTTATTTTTTTAGACATGTTCTTTATATTGTAATACTATTATAAATATCATCTTCTTCTTATTTTCGGAGAATTATTTGATGAAGATTTACTTGTAGCTTTATTCATCGCATCACTTTCTTCTCCTTTTACTTTAAGTAACTCTCTCCAATAGAATTCTCTTAACTTAATAGGCATAAAATAAAGGTCATGCCAATTAAATCCGCCATTGGCATAATAAATCATTTGAAAGATTTTTTGATGTAATACTACTGAATAGTTACTCGCTAGGGTAAAAAAAGTCAACCCCAAACGGGATTCGGAGAGCCTCCTTCTCACCTGTGTATGGAGATTCATATTCGAATTTTAAATCCAAATCCGGACTCATTGTACTGATTTCTTTTCTTAGCGATTTTGAATCACCCGCTAATAATCTATTAGTTACAAAGTTACTGATATGTCCTATTTCTCTATTACCATCCACTTCGGTGATTATTCTTCTATATCTAGATGTAATCTCATTACTCGTTTTTGTTGCTTTCTGAAGAGCATCAATATCTTTTTGTATTGAAAGTTCATCTCCATGTGTTAATAACCTAAATTTTATGTTAGCTTTAGAAATTGGCAACGTATAATCATATTCATTTTTTCTATTTAATTTAGATTCATCAATTTCTTTTATTTGTATTTTTGATAAATCCACTGTTACTTTAACAGGCTCATTTTCATTAGGGTCGTTAATTGTAACTTCATATTCCGGACCAAATGCTAAAACTCTAGATGAGATTAAAATAGCATTCTTATCGCCAACTAATAAATCATTTATATTTACACCAGGCTCTATCACTACCGATTCCAATAGTTTATCTAAATGAACTCCTTTCTTAACTAAGTTAGCAGAAGTAAGAATATCTTCTTCTTTAGCTGTCATTAATTTAATAGTAACTTCACCCTTAGATAGTGGAGATGTTTCTGGATAACACAATCCCTTCGATGGTAAACTGATAATCTCCGTTGGAAATGGATAATTTCTTTGTTCGGATGCAGCTTGTAACTTGTTGTTCTACGTTTTGTTGTTCCATAATTATAATAACTTAATGTTTATATATAAGTATATACAAATAAAAAAAGGAGAACATTTCTGTCCTCCTTTTATATACTACCCAAAAAATATTTTAATTATCTAACCACCTCACCACGTTGTAACCAGAACATATCATTCCTTCTGGCATTCAACTCCCATTTAGCAAGGTCAAACATCTCATCACTAATCAACCCACGCTCGAAGCAATACTCCATATTCAAATCAAATGGAGAAACACGCAAATGCATTGCACGACTTACTACAAAGTCACAATACTCATTAACACTCATACCACGTACATCTAATAGTTCCATATCTTTTGTATTTTAGTTATCTTTAGCAGCTTCAGCCCAATTCTCATTAACCATTCCCCAATAGTTTTTGTTTAAGTAGATAATATCATATCCACTATCGTTTCTATCTATTGTGATAATTCCTTTCTTAACTAATGAACCTAATGCCCCTCTAATAGTTTTAGTAGGAATTCCCAATTCTTCACTCAAATCGTTTACATCCACATCAGAGTAACCTGGTTCAGCGTATAAACAACTGATGAAAGTACTTAGTGTCTTGTCTTCTAACCATGTGATATTCATAACTTTATTTGTTTTATGTTTAACTCTTATTACATAGTAAAGGTAATACATTCTGCGTTAAAAGTCAAGTCTTTTGTTAATTATTTTTAAAATTTAGAATCATTCTAAATAAGACATAAAAAAAGGGATATATTTCTATACCCCCTTTTAACTATTTTAAAGTTTATCTATTAGAAATTAGTACTCAAGGATTGCGTAATCATATGATAATGTTAATTCTATCGATAATGGGTCGTTTGAAGCCCAATCCAACTCACCAAAGTTTGCCGAAAGGATAAATGCTCCTTTAAGAGTCCATTGTTCAACTTTATCACCTACTGGTCCTAATAAGAAGAATGTGATATCTTTCTTATAGAAAGCTGCGTATCCATCTCTACCTGTTAGGGATTCGTGTGAACTTCTAATCCACTCCATAACTTGCTGTGCACCTGATGGTACAATTGGGTCATAAAGAGAGATAGTGATATCATCCCACGTTGATTTACCTTTAATTTTTCTTTTTACGTTTATGTGGTCTAATTCAACTACTTCCGATGTGAAAGTTGGTCTACTAGCGGTTTTAATCATATATGATTGTATCCCATCAATTTCCATTATAAATCTATTACCTAACTTTGGTTCAAAGTTGGTATAGAACATTTTATCAAACTCTAATACTTCTGGCATTTTTTTCTCTATTTAATTGTTTCTTTATATAAATATCTATTTTTTAAATTATCCGTTAAAAGCGGCGCCAGTTGGTAAGATGTTGAAATCAATTTGAATAAATTCAGCTGTCTTAGTTGGTTGTAAATAAATAGCCCCTTTCATAATGTTTCTATCAATTACATCTGGTGTGTTATTAGTATCATCCATTACAACACGGAATGCGTACAAACCTTGTCTTTGTTGGATTGATTCTAAATAAGGGTTAACGATATTTAAGAATCTATTTCTTGTTGTTGATGTGTTTTGTTCGAATACTAAATATCTCGAAGTAGATGCGATATACTTTCTAACAGTCAATAATAATCTTCTTACGTTGATTCTATCTAATGCTGATGGTTTATCTTGTAAAGTTTTTTGTCCGAATACTACAATACCTTGTCCAGGAAATTGTACAATTGGATTTACTTTAGCTTCATATAATGTATCTTTTTCAGATTGTGTTAATCTATTCAATACACTAACTGCTCCTATTAATCCACCTCTATTCAAACCGGCTGGTGCGAACCATTCTGCTGCTACTCTATCGTTTGCTGCGAATACGCCAGGTAATAATACTGAAGGTGGAACTGAAATTAATTTGTTTGTGTTAACATCAATTGTTTTAATCCAAGGATAGTAAGTTGCTGCCATATTTGAATCAACATCGCCTGCCTGTGTAGTTACCAATGATACTGCATCATTTACTGCTGTTGAATCCATAATATAGAAACAATCATTTCTTTCTTCAACCATATCTAATACCGAAGTTACTACTGAAGTATGTAATCTTCTAATAACACCTGGAGTTACAACCATATTGATATCAAATTCATCTGCATTAGATAATGCTGCGATGTGTTTAGCGTATGCTACCGAACCTGAAGATAATGAGGTTGTTAAATCAAAACCTTGTGAGTTTCCTGATACAATATCAGAACCTTTATAAATTGGTGTTGCTGGTGATTTACCATCAAACCCTTCTTGGAATGCTACAACGAATTGTGCTAAAGAAGAACCTACTGATAATGTACCACCATTTGCTGCATCCAATCCAAATACTGAATTAGAACCCACACCTGCTCCTGTTGGAATTGGTTTTAAGTAGATTGCGTTATCAGTATTGTTATCCAAATCAATACCACCATATTGTGTTGCCGATGCGGTTATAAATGTTACTGATGGAATTAATGCTCCAATAGCTGCTGATGCAGAAACTGGTAAAGAATACTTAGCATGTCCGAATGGTACTGCTTGTACGGGAGCCGATGTATTTAAGTACTGAATTCTAATATATTTTGAATTATTAACCCAGTCACCACTTTCACTAATTTTACCTTCAGAGTTGATAGATAATTTTCTATCACCAATTACTCTACTAATGTAGTTCGGAGAATTAGGGTCTAAGTTTACATTTGAATAAGTTTCTAATACTGAATAAGTTTCTAATACATTCTTTTTCTTATTTGTATCAGCAAAATCTCTAACAACGACAGTAAATGTACCATAATCAGTACCATTTACACTACCAGCTGCTTTAATATTTGTGATACCTATTTTAATTTTTGTATTTGCTACATTACCTGCACCAATTGTTTCAAATTGGAATAAATCATATCTGTCACCAGAAATAGTTTGAGATTTGATTGTTGGTGTTAATGCTTCTTGTGCATCAAATGTAAATAATTGGTTACCTAATACCGTTACACTTGCAGAAGTTGCAGATACAAAATTCATAGATGTATTTTTGAAGAAACCATATGAATAAGCTTCTTTACTTCCAAATGGTGATGTTCCAAATACTGCTTCTATATTACTTCCTGTTGAAGCGTATAAAGAACCTGAACCTAAAGTTGATAATGCAAAATCACCCTTACCATCTGCATCTGCTATTGTTTCACCAACGAATCCGCCATTTGCACCTACTGCGGTATTGAAAAGAATACCCAAAGATGCTGATACTGAACCTGAAGTTGCTGTTAATAATAGAGGAGCGGTTTCGGTGTAACCACCAATACCAGCTACTCTACAAATTGTAGCGCTTCCAGCTTCTCTTAAATAAGATTGTACTGCCAAAGGAGTATAATATGTATCATCAACCGCTCCAAATAGAGTTTCGAATTCAGATTGTGAGTTAACGATTGTAGGAGTTAAAGGGCCTTCCTTAAAAGGTCCTATGAATGCTGCACCGATTTCAGCTACACCCTGTTGTAAGAATGATAAGTCGTTTTCTTTTGTAAATACGCCCGGTGATACTATTTTTTCTGCCATTTTGTGCTTTTATTTAATTTTTAATGTCTACTATAAATATAATCTTTTATTTCAAAACAACAAATCGATGTTACTTATATGTTGGTGAGAAATATGAGTATATCTCTCCCATTTTCGTTCCACTTAATTGTAAGTTGTAAAATACCATTGGTCCTAAATGGCCTGTGTAGAAGTTACTACTTTCGACCTGATTACCACCAATCATAATTTGTGCCGATGTGGTATAAGTGGTTGAACCATTTGATACCGTTCCAATTGCACTATTATCTAAATAGAATACATTTGTACCATTTTGAGCCGCTGTATAACCAACGAAGTACCAAACATTATTAGTTAAACTAAATGTATTACTATTTCCTCCCCCAGTCGTTCCATCGTGTAATAGATATGTACCATTTCCATATGAATATAGATAGAATGCCATAACTCTAGTAGGTGCCGAACTTTGTTTACCAAATATTAAATACCACCCTACCGATGGAGTTGATGTTAATCTAATCCATGCACCAATACTATATGCAGATGTATCGAATTGAGTTGAACCACCACTTATATTTGATGTTGTATCTTTAAAGAATAAGTCGCCACCATCGAAACTATAATATCTTTCTTTTCTACTTGCTCCATTATTATATGATGGATTTCCATTAGTTCTAACCATTGGAGATTGTGCCGAAGGTCTTACCCCCGTACCATATCCGGTCAAATCTAAGAAATCAACAGTCGGTGTACCAGTTGATGGTAAACTACCTGCTCCAAATGATGCCGTTTTAGATGGGTCTAAGTACATTCTTAAACCGGCTGCAGGAATAGATGGTTGTGAGGTTGTACCTTTGTTATGTGAAATGTATCCGTTTGAAATGTAAACGTCAGCGCTTTCAACGTTAACAGTTACGATTTCAATATCCGCTTCTATTATTGCTATATCATAAACCAATTCTTCAGTTTCATCCGCTTTTACTAATTTATCACCAGGAAGAATATCTTCTACATTTTTAAATTTATATTTTTCAACTTCATTATCCCATACAAATAATGGGTGAGTACCTGTTGCTTTTATTGCGCCATTGTTTATTGAAAAATATCCAGATGCAAAGTTAAAAGTTAAATCAGAAACTACTACATCTTGTGATGTACCTTCCAATGAATCTAATTGATGAAAACGCCATTCTATTTGGTCAGAGTCTACATCTAAATTCTCATCAGGTAATCCTGCTGGCACCCATGCTTTAATTACATCGCCAACATTTAAATCTTCAACATTAATTTCCGTATTGTTTGATAATTTTACTTTTGTACCAAATAATAAACAAAAATCAGGTTGGTTAATTGTATTATAAACATCCACTGCGTATAAAGTCTTTGTAGATGCCACATTATAGTTTGTTGCCGCCAAATTGTATCCATCTGCATATTTCATTGATAATGTAGATTGTGCTTCGGAATAGTTTGAAGCTGCAATTGATGCGGGAGTAATTGGAAACGATGGAGATGCTCCTAATGTTGCGGCTCCTACCGAAAAGTTTGCATTATCAAATGATACTGTGTAGTTTGCAGCTACACTACCAACTCTTGCTCCATGCAAAGAACCTTGCGAACCAAATGAGAAAGTTGCCGTTTCCGATGTACTCTCTACTATATAGGTATATGTTGGTAAATTGGCAGTTACAGAATCGACTGCGAAGGAACTAAATGCTGCGGCTGTCCCAGCTGCTGCGTTCATAGCGTTCATTGAAACTTGCTGAGTAGTTCGTGTCGAACCCTGCGTTGCTCTATATAAATTTCCTAATGATAAATTTGTCCTTGGCATATGTTATGTATTATTCTCCGTTATAAATATCTAAAAGTTTTTCTTTCCAACTATCTTTATCTGAAAAGTTTTTAATCATCCAATTTTTAAGTTTTTCAAATTCCGTTTTACGGGTTTCGTAATCATCCTCACATATTTTTTGGTAGGTCTCTCTAAACGATATCGCATCACTCGCTTTGTATTTATAATCAAGTGGTACGTGCCATTTTTCCAAAACAAGAATGAGAGATTCCCCAATCAAGTCCATAGAACCTTTCTTTATGTTTATAATCAAATTTGTAAACTTTTGATTTTTCAAATTTGTATCCATATTTCTTCTTATAATATTTGTTAAATGTTTCTGAATTTGTAGAAATAAATCCACCCAATCCATCCATATATTCAACATTCTTTCTACCCTCAACTCTTGCTGCGTATCCTAATTCTATTGAGTTTGAAAGTTCATTGTTTTTAATAAAAGTATAATTATTTGGAATATGATGTAAGTTTTCCGTTTCATATGGAAAATGATACAATCCTACCCAAACTTTATTTTTAATTTTATTTATTAATTCGTTTTCGTATTCCCAATTTCCGTACCAATGCAAGTATTCATCTTTACCTTGTTGTGCCATTAAAGATACTTTGGTTAAATTATGGAATACAATTGAATCAATCTTTTCCAAAAAATTATGGAATACAATTGAATCAATCTTTTCCAAATTTTGATGAATAGCTCTGGTTGGAGTATAATGACCATGCAATATATGTATCCTTCTTGCACCTTCTAATATTTCAATGATTTTATCTTCGTATGTTTCCCAAATATGGTCGATATCAATTGGAAATTCTTCGTAGTTTGTAGGTTTATGTCTATGGAATAGAAGAAGTGGCTTCACTTCTAAATGAGGAGCCACTTCTTTTATCCAATTTGTTACCCATATATCAGCACCACTATTGAACCAAGGTCCTCCAGCGGTGGTGTAATAAACATCGTACATTTATTTAGAACCTATTTGTGCTTTCAATTCTTCTATTTGAAGTTGTTGTTCTTTAATACCTTCGATTAATAATGCTACTAACTTATCATATTTAACAGCTTTGTATCCGTTTTCACGAGTTTGAACTAATTGTGGTAATACTGCTTCAATTTCTTGTGCAATTACACCCACATCATTTCCTTCGTATCCGTGCTCAGCTTTGTTCTCAGCTTTCCAATCGTAAGTGTTACCACTAATCTTAGAAATCTTATCCAATGCATTTTCGATTGGAGTAATGTTTTCTTTGAAACGAATATCTGAAGATGAAAATGCTACGATATCATTTGTTGCGTCAATTCTACCAGCGGTAGCGGATGCTGCCATACCAATACCTAATGAGTTGAATTGTACGTTTGATGAAGTTGCTACTGCTTGTCCAATTGATATTGTTACTGCTCCCGTTGCTCCACTTACAGTTACACCCGTTCCGGCAACATTTGAAGTTACACCTGTGTTTGCAATTGTTACTCCAGCCGAACCATTGTATGAAGTTCCACTTAATCCCGTACCAATTGTTAAAGTTCCTAAATTAGAACCTAATGAAATACCACTAATTGTATTATTTGTTAATCCAATTGTAGGAGTTGCTCCTTCACCACTATTGTTAGAAAGTGTAATGTTTGTTCCTGCTACTAAACTCGCAACATAGTTACCTGTTGTATCAGTTCCTAATGCTACTGAATCAGCTGCGATTGTAGTTGCGAATGAAACGTTACCTAAATTTGTTACAGTGCCTGTACCGGTCACATCGCCTGTTAGAGTAATACTAAAATCTTTACCTTCTAAATCAGTTAATCTCGTTAATGTAGAAGAACTGAAAGAGTTTAAATTTGTAATTGAAGTAGCTTGTGTACCATTTGTAGATAATGCAGTAGATGCTGATGCTTCTAATGCCGTTAATCTTGTATTTTGTGTTCCGTTAGTTGTATCGTTTGAACCTGTATATGTATTTAAATTACTTACAGAAACATTTACACTTCCAGATGTTGATTCTAAATTGTTTAATCTTCCAACACTCGCAGTATAGAATGATGCGAAAGAAGTATCATTTGATAAATCTACTGAATTAATTAAAGTTACGATTTCTGCAAAAGTATCTTTATCTGCATCTGCTGCTGATAAGATTGCATCTACTCTACCCTTTTCAGTTGTGATTCTACTATCTACTGATGTTGAATATGCTGAAAACCCTGTTGTTGAACTTAAAGTTATTTGAGATGAACCACTTACTAATCCACTTCCACCCAATATTTGTGATGAACCACTAATTACACCATCTGCGTCCAACTTACTCTTAATAGTTGTATTGATTGAAGATGTGAATGTTTCTAAATTAGTCGTTTCAACTTCTAATGCGGTTAATCTTGTTAACGCTGAACCACTAAATGTATTTAATGAATCTAATATACTAATTATTTGTGATGAACCCGATACAACACCATTTGTTGCATTTATTACTCCGTTGATACCACCTATTACATTTAATGAACCACTAACTCTTAATGAGCCGGTTACTGATGTTACTGCTAATGATGAAGTACCAAATGTACTATTACCATTTGCTACTATACCACCATCTAAAGCCATTCCATTACCACTATTAGATAATGTACCTACTACCGTTCCTGCTGCTCCGACAAATTTGATTGAACCTGTTGATATATAAAGGTCTCTCCAAAAATAATTTTCAGAACCTAAATCAAATGCGTTTGTTACTGATGGAATAAGTGATGAACTTAAAGATGCTACTACATTAACAGTATCGGATGATGCATCTCCTATTGTTAATTTTCCACCTAATGTTAAGTTACCTGCTATATTTGCATTTCCTGTAATATCCAATCCCGAACCAGAGATTGCACCAAAATTACCGGTACTTCCCGTACCTGTTGATGATAGTATGATATCGCCTGTTGCTCCACCTACTACCAATGTTCCCAATGTGGTGTTCACATATGGTTCTCCGAATGCTAATGAACCGGATTGTTGTGCGGTACTACCGCGTCTAAATTTAAGTCCCATTTTAGTTTACTCTTTTTTTTAGTTAAAGTACAAGAAATTCCCTATACCCTTATAAATATCTATTTATTTTCTAATTGCTTTATTTTCTCCGATAATTCCTTAATTGCTTCAACTAATAATGGAATTATTTTTTCATATTGAACTGCTTTATATCCATTATCTCTATTTGTTACAATTTGAGGTAGTATTTGTTCAATTTCTTGTGCTATTACCCCAACATCATTTCCTTTATGAGAGTGAACATCATCATATCCTTCTTTCCAATCATAAGTGTTACCACTAATTGATTCAACTTTTGATAATGCGTTTTCAATTGGTGTTATGTTTTCTTTTAAACGAATATCAGATGAGTAATATGCGGTGATATCGCCTAATGCTCTAATTTCGCCTGTCGTAGTTGATGGTGAAGTTCCAACTCCAATTGAATTGAATTGATAATCGCCGGTAGAACCACTATGAATAGTAGAACCTCCTAATATTTGCGAAGAGCCTGATACAACTCCTGCTGGCATTTGTGCCGAACCACTCCAAACTCCACTTCCTCCTAATACTTGCGATGAGCCTGATACCAATGTGCGTGTAGCACTTGCTATTGGTTCGAATAAGGAGCTTATTTGAGATGAACCACTAATTACCCCATTTGGCAATAATGATATCACCTGAGATGAACCTGATACTAATGTGTGTGTTGCCGATGCAATCTCTTCTTTACCATTGATATCTCCAGAAATTGCGTCATTAAATGTTGCGAAGTTTTCCACATCATATATGTTCACTTGCGATGAACCACTAACTACGCCTGCTGGCAATAATCCTATTAATTGAGTTGAACCACTTAATACTCCGTCAATATTCAACTTGGTTTTTATAGTTGTATCGATTGAAGATGTAAACGATTCTAAGTTTGCTATTGAAATTTTAGCAGATGCTGAAAATTGATTTAATGGTACTAATGGATTTCCATTACCAATTCCACCTATATCATATAAATATTGTATTCTATCCTCGTGGTCAACAATCGATGCAGTTATTCTTACCAATGATGCAGTTACACTTGCACTAAATGAATTTAAACTTTGAGTAGTTTGATGTATAGATGTTAAATCACTATTTATCGAACTCGTATAAGTTTGTAAAGTACCAAATTTAGTATTAACCGATTCAGTAAATTCATTTAATGATAATGTAGTTTGATTAACACTTGCTGTATATAATTGTAATGTAGCAAATTTACTATCAATTGTACCACTCCACACATTTGCAGATGATGTATATGATAATAAAGATGCGGTTACTTGTCCTAATGTTCCAAATTTATCATTAACTGAACCGGTATATACTCCTAATGTTGTAAATCTACCATCTACCGATGTTGTATATGTTTGTAAATTATCAAATTTTGTTTGAACATTCCCACTAAACGTTTGTAATGCAACAACTGAAGATGTTAATGATGCAATTGATGCTGTCATTAATGATGCGGAAGTATATAAACTCGCAGTTGCATTATTCAAACTTCCGGTTGATATTTCTAATAATTCTAATCTAGTTAGAGTTGAGCTACTAAATGTATTTAAACTTGCCGTTGAAGCTTCTAAATTATCTAATCTACTATCTACTGATACTGAAAATGCGTTAAAGTCTGTTGAACCTGAAAGAACTCCATCGCCACCTGCTAATAATAATTTACTTTCATTTCCAGCTGCTCCACCTTTCCAATAGTCATTTGTAGAATCCCATAATAGAGAACCTGAAATTGTATTTGGTGCAGTTGGGTCTTTAACTAATAACCCACCATTTGCAATACCCGTACCATTTAATTCAATGATGTTATCGCCTAATTGAATAGTTGTGGAGTTTACAGCGGTTGTTGTTCCGTTTACAATTAAATCTCCTTTAATAGTAGTAGTTGATGCGGCATCTAAGCCACTAACTGATATTGCATCTTTTAAGGATGCTGTATATGAATTTAAACTTCCGGTAGAAGTTTCAATTTTTTCTAATCGAGTTAGAGTTGAACCACTAAATCCGTTTAAACTTCCGGTAGAAGTTTCAATTTTTTCTAATCGAGTTAGAGTTGAACCACTAAATGTATTAAGTGAGCCAGATGCGATTTCTAATTTATCTAATCTGCCATCTAAGCTCGTATTTATTTCTTGTACATATTCTTTAACGGCATATTGAGTAGGAACAGTATCTTCTCCAAATAAACCTTGTGAGTTTAATAAAGTTGTATTGTTACTTACTTCTTGCAATACTACCCCAACTGCTACACCATTTCTTTTAAATGGTCCAATTGCGTTAAGGCCTGATAAGTTAAATGAGTTTGCATCTATTGTTACTTCTCCCGTCAATTGATTAACCGAAAAGAAATCACCAATTTTTAAATTACCAATATTATCCACCGTAGAATAGAAAACTCTACCTGGTGCAAACTCTATTATTTCTCTCGTTCTAATTGGAACTCCACCAAATTTTGGAAGTGCGTTATATGTTACACCACTACCAACATATTCCATTACCAATCCACCCGTTGAGATGTTTGATAATTGGTGAAATTTAATTTGATTATTTGTTGCAATTGAAGGTGGCGCCGGATAAGTTGTTACTCTTCTTTGATTTGGTTGCCCACCTACTGCTGCTACATCCGTTACTAAATAATCAACACCATTCAAAATCATATTAGAAGAAATATCAATTCCTCTACTACCACTTTCCAATGCCATTAACATTTCACTAACACCACTAATCAATGCTTTACCTGCTACAGTTGTTGCTTGGATTCCTCCTGGACCAGTTGGTGCTGCTATCTCTACCGATGGTTGGGTTGTATATCCACTACCACCTGTTAATAATACTATCTCATCAATTGAACCATTTGCATTTACAGTTGCCTCAGCGGTTGCCTGAACACTTGCTCCACCGCCTGTAATTGTTACAACCGCAGTTGGTCCAACGTATCCTGCTCCGTTTTCATCTATAACAAATCCACTTACTTGTGAAGTTTTTGTTTCTAATGCTGAACCTGTATTATATGTTGTTGGGAAATAAGTTTTTGATACCAATCCCTCTTTACCAAAATCTATTACCGAATTTGAAATATTTGCAAAACCACCATTTGCAGTTTTGAATCCATAAGTACAAAATGTAGTAAAACACGATACAAATTGTGCATATCCTTTGTTAATTACTAAATGACCAGGTCCACCTTGGTTTACCTGTGTGAAAGCATCTGCTACAAATGATTCTAATGGAGATATTCCACTAACTAAATTACCATCTATTCGGATACCGCCACCAGCTCCTTGCTCATCTATTATACCCGAACCAATTACAGCGTTAGATGCATTTCTTACATCATTTACGTTATATGGTAGTGGTGCATAATTTGCATTTCCCGGTATAAGAGATAGTAAAGTACCATCAGTTGTGAATGGGCCTGTGATTGATGAACAATTCTGAACATATGGTGATGTTCCAATAATTGGTCGTTTAGTTGTTGGTGCTTGAATAGAAATATGTGGCTTTTCACCTGCAACATATCCACTACCATTTGTAATTAGATTAATTGATAATGTACCACCGGATACAGTTGCGGTTGCCGTAGCTGCAACACCGGCATCGGCATTTGGCTTTTCTATAATTACACTTACACTTTCACCATCAGCATATCCACTTTCAGTATGTACCATTGTTATGGAACTAATACCACCACCACTTATTGTTGCGTTTGCAGTAGAACACGGAAATGAGAAACAGAATGCAGGGTTTTGTAAATTTAAAAATCTCAAACCATAAAAATAGTTTGAATCGTGTACGTGGAAGTAATCCTTTGTTGGATTTGCCGCAGTTAATCTAACTGTTCTCAATGTATCACCAACAATTGCAACTCCAGGAGGAACTGCTATTGGGTTTTGTTCCGTATAATTACCACTACCTACAAAAATAGTATATCTTTTTATATTACTTGCTATTGCCGAACCTAATGATTCAACTGCTGCTTTAATTGTTTTGAATGGTTTATGTGGTTCTGTACCATCATTTGTATCAATTCCTTCGGGAGAAACATATAATCTATTAGAACCACTCATAGCAGCTTCTAATAAATCCATTCTGCTATCTACCGATGTACTAAAAGGGCCTTCTAAATAATCTAATCTACTATCTACGGATTGAGAAAATGCTTCTAAATTACCTATACCTGCTATTGAACCCGAAATAAATGAAGCTGATATCGTATTAACATATAGATTTTTATACCATCTAGCATTACTACCTAAATCATATACTCTGTCTGCATCTGGTATGATTGAAGAACTTAAATCTGCATTGAATACAACACTATCAGAAGTAGTATCACCGATTGTGATAGTACCACCCAATGTAATATCCCCCGTAACATTGAAAGAGCCCGTATTTACTGCATCCAATTTTGCTAATTGTATGTT
>Ga0208133_1000211_pt1 | contig 23857 bp, 33 predicted proteins | sample ColrivemetaGS535_FD_187595 | JGI IMG/M metagenome (GOLD analysis project Ga0208133, IMG submission 187595) | Estuarine microbial communities from the Columbia River estuary, USA - metaG S.535 (SPAdes) (version 2) | ecosystem: Environmental > Aquatic > Marine > Intertidal zone > Estuary | place... | reverse complement strand
CTATTAACACTAATGCTGAGTGGGCTAAACGCCTTGGTATCCCTGCTTCTACTGCTATCACTTGTGTCAAACCTTCTGGCACTGTCTCCCAGCTTGTCGATTCTGCTAGTGGTATTCATGCTCGTCACAGCAGTTACTACATTCGTACTGTGCGTGGCGACAATAAAGACCCTCTGACACAGTTTATGAAGGATCAGGGTATCCCAAGTGAACCTGATGTGATGAAGCCTGATGCTACCACAGTGTTCAGCTTCCCACAGAAGTCTCCAGAGGGTGCTGTTACACGAAATGATATGACAGCCCTTGAACAACTTGATCTGTGGCTTACATATCAACGACACTGGTGCGAACACAAACCTTCTGTGACTATCACTGTCAAAGATGATGAGTGGATGGAAGTTGGTGCTTGGGTTTATAAGAACTTTGATGAGGTATCAGGTGTATCATTCTTGCCACACTCTGATCACACTTATCAGCAAGCACCTTACCAAGACTGTTCTAAACGTGAGTATGAAGACGCACTTGCACTGATGCCACAAAAGATTGACTGGTCTAAGCTAAGTGACTATGAGACTGAGGATACCTCTAAAGGCACAAGTACGTTTGCCTGTGCTGGTGGTAGCTGTGAAATCGTTGATCTAACGTAAAGGAAAGCAGATGTTCTACGTTCTGACCAAAGAAGATTGCTCTTGGTGTGATAAGACCAAGTTCCTCTTAAACAAGAAGGGTGTCCCTTACGGGGCATTCAACTACAAGAGCCACCCAATGTTCCCTCTGTTGATGAAGAAGGCTGGTGTCAGTACAGTTCCTCAGATTTGGGTAGAGACACCTATCGGTAAAGAGTATATCGGTGGCTATGAAGACCTTGTGGATTGGTTTGAACACCAACGAACTGATGTTGATTGGATTGAGTGAAAATGATTGAGTCCCCTAAGTCTAAACGGGTATCTCGCTATAAAGGTGCTACAGTAGAAGCTGCCACAAAGACTGTACCACTGAAGGCCATGAATGACACTCAGAAGGCATACATCAAAGCCCTTGGTGACAGTGATCAGTTGATTGTTTGTGGCTTCTCTGGGACGGGTAAGACCTACATTGCAGCTACCTATGCAGCTAATATGTATGCACAGAATATGATCGACAAGATTGTTCTTACTCGCCCTAACGTGTCTGTAGGCAAAGACCTTGGCTACTTCAAAGGCACTCTAGAAGAGAAGTTCCAACCTTGGGCCTTGCCTATCCTTGATGTTCTCACAGAACAATTGGGGAAAGGTGTAGTGGAAACGGCTGTTAAGTCTGGTAATATTGAGATGGCTCCACTATCTACTATGCGAGGTCGATCCTTCAAGAATGCCTTTATCATCTTGGATGAAGCACAGAACACTACTGTGGCTGAGATGAAGATGTTCTTGACAAGGGTAGGTCAGAACTGTAAGGTCGTTGTTAATGGGGACATCAAGCAGTCAGACATCAACGTGCAGTCTGGTCTGTCTAAGATCATCCATCTGGCTAAGAAGAACAAAATGGCTGTCCCTGTAATTGAGTTTGGGATAGAAGATATTGTTCGGTCTGACATCTGTAAACAATGGATACTTGCATTTGAAGGAGACAGTCTATGAGTGAAGCAGTCAACAGCCCAAAACACTATGCAGGGCAGGGTAATATTGAGTGTATCGAATACATCCAAGACTTCCTAACTACAGAAGAGTATATCGGTTATCTTCGTGGCAACATTGCGAAATACAACCACCGCTGGAGATACAAAGGTGGATTACAGGATTTAAAAAAGTCTGAGTGGTATCATAACCGTCTTATCTGTTTTATGGAGGATCAAACTGATGTTCAAGACCCTAAGTAATCGTATCCAAGCACTATCTATCTACAACGACGATCTTGCCCTGAAGACCCTGAAAGAACTTCAAGCAGTTATCGAAACCGCAATCAAACAAAAGGAAGCCACAGAATGCTAATCGAACTTGTGCAGCAATTGGGGGTGGTGCAAGCCACTGCCTTCAGTCTTTATCTGAAAGCCCACAACTACCACTGGAATGTTACTGGTCCTAACTTTAAAGAGTACCATATGTTCCTTGAAGAGGTCTACACCGCTGTGTGGGAAAGTGTAGATGACTATGCAGAACATATCCGTGCATTGGATGCGTTTGCTATGGGTGGTCTAACCCCATTCATTCGAGTAACCCGTATTCAAGATGCTGAGACACTTATCCCTGCCTTGGCTATGTTCAAGCAACTGGAAGATGACAATCGTGTTTTGTTGGTAGAACTAAACAAAACCCATGATCTGGCAGTAGAAGCTGCTGCTTATGGTGTGGTCAACTTCATTGAAGGTCAGATTGACTACCACGACAAACTACACTGGATGCTTCGTGCATTCACACCAGCCGTAATGTAAAAAAATAGCCCCAGACAGGTTTGATCCTGTTTGGGGCTTTCTTCATTATTCTTTATTGTGCTTGTAGATGTCTAGGATGTCGCGCTTAAGTTCCTTAACATCGTCCTTTAACTCTTTCCACACTGTACGGTCTTCTTCACGACGAACGTCACGGGATGAAATTTCTTCTTGCAATAGGGCGATTTGTTTCTGATTTGTTAAGACAGTTCGTACTAGCCAAGTTCCAGCAGCAGCTATTGTGGCAACGGCTGTACCAATAATTTTGTTAGCAACCTCATCGAATGTCATTTGCTGCACCCTGCATCATAACCAGTTATCAGTTGGTCTCCTGTAACCAGAGACTGTGGTCCACCATCAATGATCAGGGCATCCGCATGGGCGCTAATGAGGGGATCAAGACCAGCACAGATAGCACTGTCACTTTTGCTGACGTTGGCGCAACCTGTTAAGAGCAGCATCAGCGGTAGAATTAGGGTGAGTCTTGACAGCGGCATCTATCTTTTTCCTTACAGTTACATATTCTTCTTGCTGATGGATGAGGTTTGCTTTAGCTTCCGTGTGCTTGCCAGATTGATAGAAGCCAAAAGCCCCAATAGCAATAGTAAGGATGATGATTAGAGGAAGGGTCAGTTTCTTAATTAGGAATGCTGGGATCACTTGGCTGCACCTTCTTAAAGAGTTCAGTCTGTGTGGCGATAGATTGTAATCCAAATGCCCCGAAGATGAACCCTGTGTAGGGCCACACCAGAACATTAACTAACTCAGGGTTGCCGTAGATAGTGAGCCATACAAGATGGAGCCACATAACAACTGCAAACTCTCTCTTGTATGACTTCTGTTTCATTTCATCCCATGTGCTAGTTTACGAATATCTTCTACCCTTGCTTCCCAACCTTTACCAAAGCGGGACCAAGTTGGGAGAGATTTCAGGAAGGCTAGACGTTGATCAAGAACCCTGTCAATCACAGAGGCTACTGGAGCGTCCTGTAGAGCCACAAGAGTGACAGGGCCTATCACCCCATCAGCTTTGATACCAAGGGCCTTCTGAAGCCATTTGGCTGACTGTGCGGGGCCAGAGTTCACTGCACCGTCAAAGACCACAAGATCAAGGCCAGAGGGTAGTTGGTCTGCCTTGACTTGGTTCCAGTAATACTTCTTGTAGATAGATGAAGCAAGTTCTACATCTAGGTTCTTGATGTCAACATCTGGGAAGGCTCGTTTAGAGATACCCATGTTAGTCTCGCCACCAGCATCATGGGGATCATTTACATAGCCACCCTCTTTTTTGAGGATGACTGCAAGGCACTTAGGATAATTGTTGATCATATTTGCACCCCACTACCAATACCATCTGTTAGGTCGGAATCGTTGACAACCCAAGATGTAGTGTCTTCAGGAACCTCAGATGCGTCTATGATCTTAAACGGCTTGCCCGTAGGCACATCCTTCAAGGCAATCTGCCCAATTGTTAGGCCACAATCTGGTGCTGGATTAACAACCGCAACCCCGACATCAAGTTTATAGATGATAACTTTGCTCATTTTTTTCACCTTATCGGAAAACAGCTATGTAGCAGTTGCCAGTTGCAAAACCGCCCCCGCCGTTAACAGTTGATATTTTTGCCGATGTTGTTGTCATATTGGCCTGATCGGGAACAACCATACCATCGTTGCCGCCAGTCGCGCCACGCTGGGTGCATCCTGTCACTACATAGTTTGCATCCTGAAGGGCAGTTGTAAAATTCAACGTATAAATCCCAGTCCCCCCTGTCGTAACAGAAGTCACATTTCCTGATGCGCGAATTGTACCTGTTGGCCCAAAGTTTGCCCAAGCGCGACAGGCATAGATCGGTGCTGATCCACTGGCGTTTACTGCCGTTTTAACAACCACTGCGTTTGATACACCAACTTGTGCTGTAATAGCATCAGACACCCGTAATGAAGTCATTGCCCTTGTATTATCAGTGCCAGCTTGTGCTTGTGTTAATGTAGCAAAAGTTTGATTAGGCTCAAAGACGTTATTAGTCTGATCTACAGTTCCCACCGTAATCCAACCTGAGTTAGCCTCATTGCGGATTTTCAATAGGTCATTAGTAGTATCATACCACAACATATTTGCATAGGTCGTAGTAGGAGCAGTAGTACCACTATTTTGAGTAACAGCGGCATTGAGAGCAGCATTCAAGTCTGCTCGAAACGCTGGTGCTAGTTGGTTGTCAATGATATAGTCATGTTGAGACATATCGGGCTTTCCTTAGTTATATTGCACTCTGGCAATCAAAGAGGTGATACTTGGAGTAACATTTGGTGAAGTGGAATTAAGTTCAACCCTAAACCTGAATGCTCTTCCGTAGAAGTCTCCAGATACAAAGGGTTGATATGCACTCCAAGTAGGTGTGCCAGCAGGATCATCAGGGGTGACAGAGATGTATGTAACTACATCAATATCATCGTATGCAGAAAATCCAGTTAGATCATCAAAGAGACCAGCTTGTGAATCAAACAATTCAACAAGGTCATCAAATAGACCACCAGCAGTACTGTAACGACTAACCTGAAGATCAACCCTAGACCTAACACGCCTTGCAGTAGTTGTGTCGATGTAGCCATTGAGAGCATAAGTGCCTGTAGAAGATGCACCAGTAAAGGTAGTTAGTCTTAATGCGCTACTTGTCACAGAGGTGTTTACTTTAGTTCCCGTAAAAGTGGGGTGAGCAGTGATCACTGGGTTGTTAGTGAATGTTTCCAAACTGGTTGCAGGAACGACCACAGCAGTGAAGTTGTCAGATGTTAGCATAGACTTATTGTAAGGTCTGACCATATAAGTTCCCGATTTAACAGGAACTGTGGTAGATGTTGCAGGACGGGGTACTTTACTAACTGCTGTTGTGGCATCAGACCAAGTAGCACCAGTTTCTAAAATAGAGTGTCTGACACGATAGAAAGACAGGTCTAGCTTTTGGATTGGTATCCACTGAAGTCCAACTGTACCACCAGAAAGGTTGTAACTTAAGCCAGTTGCATCATCTGGGGTAGTACTCTGTGTAATGACCTGAAAGTTTAAGATGTTTGTCCAGCCGCTCTTAACACCAAGATAACTGTAAGACCTTGCTTGGACATCGTAAAGACCTTCGGGTACACCAGCTACTTGATAAGTACCAAGATCACCTACACCCATAGCATTCCAAATTGCACTAGAAGTCAACTTGTATTGTACTTCTACTCTCTCTACAGAGGTAGGATCAGAAGCAGTGATGGTTGCATACAGAGTGTTGATAAGGGATTCAGCACCAATCGTTGTGGCAGAAGATACAGACACACCAACAGAAGAGACAGCAAAAGCAGAAGGGAGACTGCTATTATTAGTTTCAAAGATTGATCCATCAACATCATCAAAGACTTGTGAAGAGATTTCACGAAGAGTTAGATTGACTTGAAGGTCAAGGCCCTCAGTAAGACCAAAGGACCAGTTAGTGATCTCGAATGTCTTAGGTAGCCACCCAAACCGTGCAAGAGACAAGTTTACAATGTCACCAACTTCAACTTGGAATGCCTTGAGGCCAAAGGAAGCAGACACTGTAAGTTGTTCACGGTTACGGAACAAGAATATCTTAGCGATACGCTGTGCCGTGATAGAAGATGTCGTGAAGGGTAATGAGTAGTCAGCCGTATTGACAAGGCCATTATCAGCATCAATAGCTGGTTGACTTATGACTTGGGGGTAGTCAGCCTCTTGCCAATCGCTTTCAACACCCTTGAACTTACCCTTAACAGTGTTGAACGTATCTCTACGAGAATGTCTTGTTGAAACAGAGACACTAGAACGCAAATCATTCTCTGTGAGAGTAACAGTGGGTGCAGTATAAGCAGATGCCTTCATCCGCCACTTACCTTGAGAATACCAGAACAGACCGCCCATAGAAGTGATGATGTCTGAGATAACTTGATTAGGGGCAAATGCAGTTACAAAAGCGCCATCACAGGTATAGCGAGTGGTAGTACCAAGGGCTGTAGTGACAGATTGATCACAGATATTTGCAGCAGCAATGACATGATCATCAGAGATACGGGCAGTGGGAATATCAAGGCCATAACCTTGTGTAAGGTAGTCTCTCAAGCAAAGGGCTGGGTTACTAGACCATACCGTTGTGGTGGTGCGAGGGTCATAGACCTTCTTGCCTCTAATGACAGCAGATATGGAAGGGACGCCATTAGGAAAGACATCAGCATCGTATTCAAAACGTACATACAGATATGCAAGACCAGACAGAGTGTGTAGAGAAGACCACTCAGCAGTGGCTGCATCCAGTTCACTGTCTGCGGTTTGTGCAGCCGTACCATAGTACTTCTTGATGTGGATATGAGAGTGACCGCTCTTAACATACTGCGAGGGAGCAGTAACATCATTACTACCATTGATAGTAACTTCATCGTCATTGACATAGATTTTTATATAGCTGTCAATCTCATGTCCAGCGAAGACAAGGATACGGTGAAGGAACTTATTGGTAGAACCGCCAGTAGTCGTATCGTAGACACGAACACCACCAACCTTGGTTTCACCATAGATGATTTGATGGTCTATAGCTGCGCCACTTTCACCAGCAATCGAATAACCTCTTGTGGCTGATGCGGTGGGGGGCTTGGGGGCAAGAGCATTAAGGGCAGCACCCATTGCAGTGGAAACAAGGAAACTACTTGCAATAGCCGCAAAACCAGACAAACCAATGAAGGTAAAAGCAGTACCAGCAATAGCAGCAGCACCTACAGATACAGCAGTAGATACAGCAGCAACGACAGCAGAAACAGCCATGTGTTCACCTCAAGTATTTAGAATATACGTTTTCAACATGGCTGTAGCCTAACCACTCTAGTAGCCCATCAAAGGGCTTGTGCCTCTTAGTGTTTACCACAAGAACAGATACACCATCCTCCTTAAGACACTTCTCAGCAAACTTCATCAGTTTAGCGCCAGTAAGACCCTTACGATATTCTTGCTTTAGGAACAGGACATCATTAGCAGCAAAGATATGATCCTTGTAGTGGATATGATTTCTGATCAGAACCACAAAGTACCCAATCAACTCTTTATCAGACCTTGCAGTGAATACCTTCAATATGCCATTATCTTCTAGACTGTGATAAGCCTCCCAATCAGGGTTTAACTTAATAACAGACTTGTTAAGGGCAATCTCTTCCCAATGTTCTTCTATCAGGGGTTTGATGTCTTTCTCAACGGTATCTAGAAACTCTTGTTGATAAGTAATAGACATTATCGGGATGTCCTTTATACTGATTATGATCCTTTACGTCCCCAGAAGATTTCTTTATCTTGTAGGCCCGCTACATACTCTAGGCCCTTATCGCTAGGGTACCTAGACTTTTGATCGATGTTAGTCAACCTTCGTACTACAGGTCGTTCAAGTTTGATCAAAGCATTCTCAGCACTAACAGAGATAGTCGCAGTTTCTGCTGCTTCTACAATGTTCATTTGATCCATCTCACCACTGAAGATTTCTAAGAAACCCTGTGTACCAGACTGTAGAACGATGAGATCACCAAACTGTGTAGTGATAGTGTCAAGACCTTGTGTAGCAAGACCACCACCAATAAGGACACCAAAGTAAATCCTACACTCACGACCTTGATAGGGTTCTTGTAGTGCTAGGGATAAGAAGCTAGAAGGGATACCAGACAGAGTAAAGTTAGCCCCTACAGCCTGTATCTCTGTAGTCTCTTCGACTGTAGAGATGTTAAGGAGTTGACCAGCGCCTAGATAGGTATTACCAGTGTCTTCCCTAACAAAGTCTCCGTAGCCTGACCACATATACAAAGGGCCACCTTGGAACATAAGATCAACCGCAAAGAAAGGTGTGATTTCAGGAGCAGTTATGGCTTGAAGGATTGATGGAAAAATATCTCTAGCCATAGTACACCTTGTTTGTTCTTTCGGGAAGCATTAAGCAGAAACGCCCTTGATGATATTGAAGTTGACGATTGGGGTGTCCGAAGCAACACCAGCCACAGATGCCATCGTCACGTTGAAGGATGTACCAGCAACAATAGCTGTAACAAAAGCTACATAGGTGTTTGTTGCACCTCTTACAGACAAAGACACTGTATCTGTGACAGCGATTGCCGTATTTGGAACAGTGAAGGTAAAGTATGTACCGACCACAGCGGTTGTCGTAAATAGAGTAACAGCACCAGATGTCTTAGCACCAGTTGTAGGGGCAGCAGTGGTACGGCTAGTCAACTGAGTTACAGCAACACCAGCACCTGTCGAGTATCCTATACCACCAGCACCAGAGGATAAGATGCTTGTCGTGGCAGTAATAGTCGTGGCAGCTACTGTAGAGGCTGTAGTAGCACCAAGGGTTCCGTTAAGAGCAGCACCAGTGATAGTTGGACCAGTACCAAGCACACTAGCACCAGAACCAGTTGATGTCGTAACACCAGTACCACCATTGGCTACAGGAAGTGTGCCAGACACGTGGGTCGTTAGACCAATCTTACCATAGGCAGGAGCAGCACCGACACCACCTGAAATCAGAGCGTTACCAGTTGCTACGTCAGCTAACTTAGAAAGAACACCAGTTGTGGAAGCATAGATCAGATCACCAATGGCATAAGAGGTAATGTTCGTACCACCGTTAGCCACAGGAAGAGTTCCAGAGATGTGGGTAGTCAAACCAATCTTGCCGTAAGAAGGTGCTGCACCAACACCACCAGAGATAAGGGCGTTACCCGTTGCCACATCAGCCAGTTTGCTGAGAGCAGAGGTAGTGCTTGCATAGACAAGATCACCTATCGCATAGGACGCAATACCCGTACCACCATAAGGAGCAGTAATAGTATCACCATTCCAAGAACCAGTGGTGATAGCACCAATGAGATCAATTGCAGGAACATTCTTGAAGAACTCCGCTCTAGTCATCTTGCTTGTGGCATCACCAGACACATCAACCACAGGCAAGACATCTAAGCTGTCAGAAAGTGCGCCAGTAAGACTTGGGAGGTCAGTAATCTTTACGTTAGACATTAGAGAGCCTCCACACAATCAAAGGTAATGCCATAGGATGAGATGTTGTTGATCTCCCAAGAGGCAGTGTTATTAGCTAGACGAAATACACCTTTTGCATTGCTGACTACAATAGGATCATTGTCAGCGGGTGCTGTGGTAATTGAGGGCCACACAGTGACGCTTGCAACACCAGCCGCACTTGTATTCACTTGGGTCAGAACTTTGTACAGACTAGAAGTAATACCAGAACCAAGTTGAATATAGTCGCCAGCAAGAAGGTAGCCAGTTACTGATGTAGGTAGACCATCAATAGTCAAGTCTTGTCCAGTTTGGCTTCCACCCATCACCAAGGGAGTTCCAGCGGTAGTTGCAGCAGAGCCTTGTGGTGTAGTTCCATTAGGATCACCAAGAAGGAAAGTTCCATATTGTCCGCGAAGAGTAAGGAGAAAAGCAATCCAATTCTCCGCATCAACTCGTTTCATGGGCGGAAGAGAGATAGATGCCCTCCACCTCTCCCCCTGATGTTTGATTACTTGTTGAGCGTAAGTAAAGGGTGATTGACTGATTGCGGTAGCATTGTCAGCACTGAAGATGATATTGGCAATACCAATATTCGTCGGAGTAGAGAGTGGATACGATATTGCCAATTTACTTACCTATCATCTGAATGCGTTGCCCATTTGTCCGCCACGCCTCTTAGCATCAATCATTGCAGCCTTTGTGGCACTACTGATCTGCGGGATCATCTTAGCGATCTCTTGACGAACCATTGCAGAGTCTGAACCCGTTACAGTAATGTTGTTCTGGACAGTGTAGCTTTCACCACCAAGAGCAGCCTTAGTTTGCCCATTTGTCAGAACCATTCCCGAAGACTTGGGGATGATCATTTCAGGACCACGTTCACCAACGATATACGGTTGACCCGCACTAACAGGACCACCATCAGCTTTGAACAAGCCGCCGATAGCACCACCAATAATACCAGAGAGTCCCGTACCAACACCAGTGGAGGCATTGAAAGAACCGACCATCCGTTGAACCACAAGAACATTGTAGAGTTCTTTGATGATAGCAGCAGCCATTTGTTTGAAGGCATCCTTAGCAGTCTTAGTTCCATCAACCATAGACATGAAAGCATCTTCCATGCTACTTTGGATGGTGTCGTAAAGACCTTGCTGTTCCTTAAGACGTTCTTCAAGTTCGATCTGCTTTTGGATTTGTTCTTCAAGGCCCTTGATAATAGTAGGACTATACTTAGCATAGTCATCACCAAGTGCTTGACGAACTTGTCTTTCTGCTTCAGTCTTACCATTCAGTTCTTCTTGAAGGGCAATCTGCTTTTGCAGTTCAACAAGTGGGTCAGTCTTTGCCCCACCAGTATCTGGTGCATTATTAAATTCAAGAATCGTTCCTCTTGCTGCATTCACAGCCGCACGATTTGCAACATTATCAAGTTCTGGTCTACCAACAAAACCAGCAGCAGCGGCTTGAACTTGTCCTTGCTTCCTCAACCTAGCAGCATCTACTTGTATCATACTAGACAGAACCGCACTTGCAGCAGTCCTAGTATCTGCCATAGCGGCAGCAAGTTTATAGGCTGCAATAGCTGCTTTGTCCAGAATTTCTGGAAGCGGTTTAATACCCGTAGAGATTGAACTGGTTTCACCAGCTAACATATGGAAGACTTGTCTTAGGTATTCTGCCTTTTCACCAGCCTTATTTTCAGCTTCTTCTTGCTCTTTGTAGAAAGCAATTATAGCTGCCTGTTTAGCAAACTGTGCGTCAGCATATGAACTTTCATTGGCCTTAGCGTTTGCAGCAGCAATCTTGTCTGCCTCTACCCTAGTCTTAGCATAGTAACCATAGGCACGGATCAAAGATTGCTCATAATCTTTTGCAGTCCGAAGTTCTTCTTGCTTGTCTTGAACAGCAGCACGTTGTAGGCCACCAGCAACAGACAGTCCACCATTAAGCATATTCTGGGCTTCTGCTTGTGCAGTTAAAGTATCGAGTTGGTCTTGAAGAGCCTTCTTTTGGGCTTCGAGTTCTTCTACACTACCCGTAACAAGGCCAGAGAAAGCGGCAGCTTTACCACCTTGACTTTTCATTTTATCAATGCTTGTCTGAAGGCTTGCAATTCTTTTTTGGAAGTCTTCTATCTGTTGACTTGCGCTTGCTACACCAAGAATGTCCGTTCCAAACTTTGCTTTAAGAAAGGCTTCTTGGTTTTTTTGTATCTCTGCTGTAAGGGCTTTAATTGCCCCAGAAAAGGTATTGATACCATCTGCACCATCTTTAGCATCCTTGCCAGTACGCATAAAGTATGCGCCGATAGCAGTTAAGAGTGGAATAGCAATACCAAGACCAGCACTAAGTCCAATAAGGGAACTTACAGATACACCCAATACACTAGAAAAAGAAGGTAGGATACCCACTAGCTGAGTTGCCTGTTGCCCAAAAGCCACAAGAGGATTAGTTCCAGATTGAATTTGGACTAAGAAGTCACCAACCTGATAACCAACTTGTTGAGTAGCCATACCCATCTGACCCATGCCACGACGAGTGTTAGCTAGTACAGATTCAAAACCCTGCATTCTTTGAGCAGTCTGCTGAAGTTCTTTAGCAGAAAACCTTTGGAAAGAGTTAGCTGCACCATCAGTTTCTGTTTTAACCATCTGCATTATGGACTTCATACGTCGAAAGTCTGCCATAACTTTTGCAGTAGCATCAGACATTTTCTTTTCTGAGACAGTTACCCTGTCAAAGTCTGTAGCAAGTTCTTTTACGAGAGGCTGACCTTTAATATCAATCAGAATATTTACTGTACCAAGATCAGCCATTTCTTTCACCAATCACTTTTATGTAGATAGAATCTAGTCTTTTGATAACACCAACTTCCCAGACGGATAGTTGACTTCCAGTTAGTTGTTGCCAATAGGCAATCTCAGTGTAGGTAAGAGGTAAGGGTCCATTGAAGCCTTGACCACGGGCAGAGTGCAAACTAATAAAGGCAGACCAGACATATTCCATTAGTTCGGGGAACGGTGGTCCCTGCAACTCTACTGGAGTTTGTCCAATCTGCCTTTCAACCATTTCTAAGTGTTCCCTTTCGGAGACACCGTTACTATCAGTAAGACTTAGTTTGAAGTCCCATTCCGCATACTCGTATAGGTCAGAGGCTATTTCTTCAAAAAAGAGGTGTAATCCTCTTGAGCCTCAATGACCTGATCTTTGAGCCACGGAAGTTTCTGATAAAGGTCGATTGCTTCTGCCACAGAGAATTTCAAGGACTTCTTGTTGAAGATCAAGTCCCAATCTTTCGTGGTCTTAGCCATCAACTCTACAGATGCAAGGTCAATCTCTTCAGCAGTGAAGGTAATCTTCTTACTCTTCTGTGCTTTCTGGATACGCTTGTTGGTCTGTTCGTGGATAGCAGCCTTATACTCTTTTGAGTGGGGTGCATACACAGTGACTGACATCTCAACACCATCATCCTTCATCAAGACATCATCAGTAACTGGATGCTTAAGGATAACAGTAATAGTGTCAGAAGTAGGTAGAAGGTTCTGTAGGTCCATGTCGGGGATGTCCTTATAGGATTAGGGTTACTACATGATAGATGATCAAGTTCATGTAGGGGATAGATATATCGGCGGGGGCAAACCTAATAAGTATATAGGGAGTGGTCATGCCCGTGTCAAGGGGTAAACGAAAATAAAGTTGTGTCGGATAGTGAAATTCGGGACAGGACTTCTGCCCGACACAATCATCCTGTCCCTACCCCTTGTTTAAAGGGGATGCTTATGTTAGGAAGGGTTACGGATGATTTCGATGTTGCTGTTCTCAGTGGTGTCATACAGAGCCACGAAGGGCAGAGTGACGATACGCGAGGTAGGACCACCAACAGGAACAGCCGCACCATTGATCTTCACACGGGGGAAGTGAAACGTGTAGTTGGAAGCACCACTGGGATCGTTCACAGTGACTTGGAAGGCCGAAGTCGTTTCGTTGACAAAGCGGTTGATCAAGGAAGCATCTTCAAAGTAGGCAGTGATCGTACCTTCCACAGTTGCCATACCAAACTCAAGTTGAGGGGTTGTGGCAGAACCAACAACGAAGGTAGGTGCAAGTGCGTTGGTGATAGAGAAGTCAATGCCAGTGATCGTAGCCACAGAAGACAACGCTGCACTTGCGTTACCGATAGCCATAGTGCCAGAGTAAGCATCAAAAGGCTGGTTGGTGCTGCTTGCAGTCTTTGCGGCATCAAGGGATGAACCAGAGATGGTCATGTCTTTGCCGATCATGCTGAACGTAGCAGCAATCATAGCATTGGGCTTAATGGAGATAGCAGCAGTGTTAACCGTCATACCAGTGAAGAGACGGAACTGACTAATATCATCAGCAGCATCTTCAATGCTCATTGACTTAGCTGTATTCCCAACCTTCAGAACCCTGTTCTTGATCGTACCAGCAACAGTCTGCGGGCCAGCAGTAGCGTTGGCGTAAGATACCGAAGTGGCAGTGCAAGCAGTTACAGTGAATACACCATTAAAGCCAGAGGGGGTAACACCAGCAACAGTGATAGCAGAACCAACTGGGAACGGGGGGATAGTCTGGCTGGCAAACGTCAAAGTAGCAGTACCACCAGCACTGGTAGCGGTCAGAGTAGCAATGGTAGCCGAATCCGCAAAGGCACTCATAAGGGCGCTTTCGAGGAAGGGGTCAAAGTCAGCTTTACGAAGATCAGCAACGATGTCGCCACCAGCTTGACGATTACCGTGACGGTCAACACGAAGCATACGATCAGGTTGGATTTCATTACCCGATACACGATCCTTGGTCATATCCAAAGAGTGAGTGTTGTAGGGCAACTGAACGAGTGAGGGAGAAGCGGGAGTAGTGCCGAAAGTGGATTCAACCACATAAGATAGTCCAGAACGTGAACCCTGTGCAAAAGCCATTTTAGTTTCCTTTATTAAGAGTTATAGCAGTACCAAGCAACTACGACTGGTGTGCAATAGAATGGTGAATCAAGGTAACTTGCTCTTACCTCAGAGTAGTCTAGGCTTATGGTTAAGCCACTGTAAGTGATGTCTGTGGTTGCTTCAAAACGAGCCAACAACAGATCAGCAACGTCATATCCTGCACCTGAACCTAAACCCTCTGGTGTGCAGATCAATAGATTGTAGAGGCCGTCATATCGCTTCTGAGGGTTAAGACCTCGTACAGCGGGTCTGCGGGAGGTAGGGATCATACTGGCCTTAACAAAGGAAGTTCCAGTGGTAGGTTCAAAAGGTACGTTTTGTCGAGCAATGGTTGGGATGCCTGAAGCACCAGTCAGATGCGAGTCTAGGCAAGCACGGATGTCGTTAATGATTGTCATCGTCCACCTTTGACTTCGTTGATTGCTTTTTCTAGGTGATACTTAGCCCGACTACGAACACCACTGTATACAGCATATCCATGACTGTACTCAACTATATTGGCATGAGGGGAATTGTTAGTCAGATAGACCTGTGTCTGATCATCTGGCAAAGAGGCAATATCACTCATGAGTTGGTCCATAGCTTCGGCTGCTTTAGCTTCTGGGTCTTGTCCAGTAGGTTTACCGTGAGAACTCCTAGACCGACCTGCACCTCTAGTAGTCCTGATGGAGTGAGAGGTAATGTAAGCACCAGTATCAACAGTTAGTATAGACGAAGTAACAACATCTTCTGCCATTTTTAGCAGAAACTCATTCCTGACTTTATGTAGGTCATCTTGAATCTTTTGGATAAGGGTGGTCAGTTTGATCTGAGCCATATCATTCCCTCACTTGCAACTGATAGCACATCGTGGCACTACCAGACTTGATCTCCATAACCTTAACAATGTTGACTGTATCACCAAGACCAATGATCTGGTCTGTGGCATCAGGTTCTGGTGTAGCTGACCCATTAGTCAACTTGTCACTCAAGACAACCCTACGATCACCACGAAGGATAGAGTCACCGTCAATCATGTCTGGCGTATAGTCGTAGAAATAGCCCTGTAGAGCGTAGTCTGTGTTTGTGGTAGTCACAGTACCTGTGGCATCGTTATACGCACTGGCGGCTCTCTTACGAAGCGTGAGGGCTATGCCATGCTCTTTGATAAGCTGACGCAGAGTAAAAGGGTCAAACGCCATAAGGTTCATCGGGAAGGTATTGGTCTCCCGCCTCTGGGTTATCGAATTGGGTAATGCTGAAAGCGGGTTTCACACGATCAGTTGTAGCGTTGACTACAGTCATATCGCTTACAGAGATACCACCAGCAAAGACACCAAGAGCCTTACCAGAGGTCTTCTTGCCTTGGACTTCAATCTGTACAGCAAGCTGATTGTATTGCTTTGCCTTGTCGCTATAGTTGGCACTTAGAGCGCCATCAAGGGTCGTTGTGACCAGACGGCTGAACTTAGCAGCAATGGCCCTACAAATCCAGACAGCACCGTAGTAAACATTATCGCCAGTCTGAGACAGGGCAAATGTAATCTCTTCGTTCTGGACAAGTTGGTCTGTGGTATCTGTATCACCTACTAGAAGGCGAACAGTGTTGAGCCTACCCGCACTGGTAGTAGTGTTCAAAGTGTTTGGATCGTAGGACCAAGACATCTGTTCGCCTCACTATTTAGTTTTCTAGTTCACCATAGGAGGTACGCCACCTACGAATAAGACCAATTTGTTTATCTTTGATCCTGCTGACAGAGCATTTCTTTTGCAAGAACTCTTTGCTGTCTTTTGTCTTGGCTTTAACTTTCCCATTGATATTCTCAACGAGAGCCTGTAGTTGTTCTAGCGAGAGTTCTGCTAGACCATCACCAATGGCAATCCTTGTTACAGCTACATCTTCTAGGGCTTCGTTGTGGTGAAGCTGATCATTGAAGAACATCTGTTGGATGGTTTCGTGTGGGGTTCCGAAGAAGTCCCAGTTGAATCTTTCACCCTTCTTCCAAAACTTACCCGCCATTTGTATGTCATTTTGTTTAACATACACTGGACGGGCAGGATTGAAGAAGGGGATAAATGGTCGGGTCATCTATCCCACTCCTTGTTCTAGTTAGGCGATAACGGTGTCGATGAAGGCACCCAGATCAGCCGACACAACCTTGTGATCGTAAGCCATGTTGGCTTCCAGAACTTCAGCAATGCCGTCGATAGCCAGATAGTCACCTTTGTAAGACTTGATCGAAAGGCCGCTACCCGAAGCGCCTTCCAGCTCATCCCAAGTGAAGGTGTAACCAGCCGAAGGAACCATCAGACCAGCCGAGCGCGGACGATAGTAGAAGGCAGCAGCCTTACCACCAATGAACGCATTCGATTCAGTCAGACCTTCAGCAGCGGTGTTCTTCACGGTCTCCATGACCAAGAACTCTTCCACACCGAAGATTTCAGCCAACTTGGCATCCGTCACCAGAGCGGTGTTCGAGACCGTAGCACCACCATTCAGGCGGGCCAAGATCGTGGGGTGGTTAACCAGAACGTCACGAACTGCCTTACCGACAACCATGACGTTGGGCTTGAAACCACCCGACTTGAGTTGCACGGTACGCATGATGTTGGTAACGTCAACAATCGGAGTTGCGTTCGTGTAGTCCGACCACTGCTTAACTTCGTTGGTCGAAGGAGTGCCAGCGACACCATCCCAGTCCGTACCCCAGATACCACCAGCGAAGTAGGAAGTAGCCCACTTGATTTCGCGGTCGATCAGCAGTTGGTGGGTCAGCATCTGAGCGCCAGCCGAGCGGATGTCCAAAGCTGCATCTTCGTTAGCCAAAGTTTGGAAGTCAAAGTCGGTAGCCAGCGAGAATACGTCAGCCGAGTAGGTATCCGTCGAGAGGGACATACCAACGCGAGGAGCCTGAGTACGGGGAGCGCGGGGCTGAACTTGACCAGTGCGGTTGAAGTCAGCGCGGTTGTAGATGTAGTACTTGTCGGTCTTCTTGGAAACCGAAACCTTCGGGAAAACACGATCAGCGATAAAGCCGTTAGCATCTTGCAGGAAGGCGATAGTCAGGTTAGTAAGCGGGGCGTCAATATGGACGGCGCTGGGGGACAACATAGCCATTTGTGATATTCCTTGTTTTAAACTAGATTAGGCTGCGGCTTTGTCAGCACGCGACAATTCGATAGTGATGATTTGACCATCAACACCAGCTTCAAGAGCATAGCCCACGATCACGTTGGTCGAAGCAGCAGCTTTAGCTTTGCCCGAAGTGCCAACTGCAACAGCAGCACCACGAGTAATCGTGCCACCAGCTTGGACAGTCACACGACCATCGTAAGCAACCGTAATAGCCTCGTTAGCGCCAACAGCAGCCATCAAGGCCACACCATCGGTACGAGCGTTAGCAGAAGTGTTGTCAACTTGACCATCAGCGGCAAGCGAGACGAAGGTGAATTGAGCCACAGCAGAACCAGAGGTGTAGGTCCGAGTAGCCATATTTTCCGTAAATGCCATAATAAAGGCTCCTTATTGATTTTTGTAGGTTTCAAGCACTAGGGCACGGCCCTGAGCGGTTTTGATAACGGCGGCATATGCCTTGTGGAAGTCTTTTTCTTGTTTGTCTTCCTGATAACCTTTCACCAAATCATTCAACTTTTCGGTGGCAGTTTTCAGATCATTAGCTGCGTCTGTCTTACCGACTTCTTGGTAGACACCAGCAAAAGCAGCATCAGCAGCTTTAAGAAGCGTAAGCAGACCTTCGTCTTCGCCTACAGACTTCAACAGTTTACCACGCTCATCAGCAGTTCCCTTAAAGTTAGGAAGTACCTCTTCGGCGCGTTTACGGAGTGCTTCGGTTTCTACAGCCTTCTGCATCTCTTCTAGTTTTTTGAGGATAGGGGCAGGGATAGCCGACTTAGCAATCATCTGACCTTCAACTTCAATCGACTCTTCGGTGGGAGCAACTTTAGCGATTGCAGCAACTTCCAACTCAGAGACTTTGGCTTTGTAAGTTTCGATTTCTTCCAGAAGCATCTTATTGACTTCTTCAAAAGCCTGTGCTTCAGCTTTCCATGACTTACGCATGGGCTTCTCGTCATAACCCTTGTCGGATTCTAACGCCATCATGTCACCTTCACAACCCTTGCAGGTAGGATCAGTGCAGTTCTCACACATAGCAGCCTTATCCATAGGCGGTGCTTCTTGTTGTGCTTCCATTTGGGCTTCCATCATTTCCTCTTCTGGGGATTTGATTTCAATCTCAATAGAGATGCCTTTTTCAACATCATCTTCCATGTCTTCCCCTTCAGGGCTACGCTTGAAAATGGCAACCTTAGCGAGTGGGTCATCGCCCATATCGACCAAGGAAACTTCCTCAAGTTCCAAGTTTACGAGTTCGGTGGGCATTACACCATCTCCTTCAAGGCATGGCCTCCAATACTGAAAGCTGCCAATTTACCGCTTTTAACATCTTGCCATACTTGATCATCATAGACCTTTATGGCGACTAGCCAGCCCTCGCGGTTAGACTGGATACCCAACGCCTTAGCAATCTCGTTAGTCAAAGGCATGGAATGAACAACTTCCCCGATACTAGCACCAGAGTGCATTGTTTTAGCTGTACGAAGGGAGAGCATAAAGTTTGTGGCTGCTTTAGCCAACTGATCAGGGCGAATGAACTCACCGCTGTGATCAAGACTGATTTGATTGTCTACTGTGGAGACATAAGCCCAACCGAAGGCAAGACGCTCTTCATCGTCACGCTTGAGGATTTCGCCTACAATCTGGACCTTGTTGGTCATCTCAGAGACAGACGTTCCTGCTTCCCACATACGACACGACCAATAACGGGGAGTTGTCTTATCTGTGGCGGCATCGCAGGAGTGACGAGCGCGAAAATTAGCACGAGCATCAGGGTCATCACGGCGAATTTCCATGTTTGGATCACCGAAAGTGACTTTTTTGATCTTGTCACCAGCTTTGACATAGACACCAAACTTCTTTGTAGACCCAGCGGGCATACGAAATGGCTTGTCTAGTTCAACGCTACGACCTTGATATTCGGCTTTCTCAACAGCCTGTTTGGCCTGTGACCACGCACCAGCAAAGGCCCTACTCTCAGACATACCTTCTTGACCCATCATAGAGTTGAAGACATTGCGGAAGATTGATTGTTGGTGAGCAGATAACTTATCTCGTACTGCTTTAGGCAGTTCATCATTGTTACTGTAGGGCATTATTATTAACCAAAATCATGGAAAAGTTTGTAGTAACTCGCGTATTGTTTGTTTCTATAAGAGCGGCCTGAATATCTAGGTCAGTCTTCTCTGTCATGGCAACAGGGACGGTGAAATCATACCGATATGTACTCTCTGTAGTCTCTCCGATATGAGCAATTCGGAAAGATTGCCCAAATGGGCGAATAAAGAAACGTACTTGAGCGTTCTTACCCTTATGTACGCTGAAATCACCACACAAGATGTAGGCTGTGTGTCCAGCGGGAACTGTGTATATACCGTTTAGAGTTTGACCAATACCAGCTTCAATCAAGCCTACAACAGTGCCACCATTTGCAGTAAGGGTAATTACTCCAACATTGTTAGCACCACTGTCTTTATAAAGAGCAGAATTGACACGCTTAAACTGAACAGTACCAGTCCCAGAGGTAAGTCCGTTAAAGTCAATCTCTTCTGTGATTGGATTGTAGTTGACATCAAGACCAGAAACCACAACAGAGCCAGTGTCAGAAGCAGATGTAGAGACAACTGTTATAACTCGCGTAGAGTTCCAAGTAGACCAAGGATACAAGCCACCAGCAGCCCAAACTGTTTCATCAACGCCAATATCAAGGTCTGAATTATATCCAGTTACATGGGCAAGAGAATAGCCACCAACTTGACCTTGGGCGATAGAGAAGTAACTGTCTCTTAGTAGGTATTGTCCCCAATCAGACATTTACTTCTCCAACCACAGGTTTCTGTAACTTAGCTTCATACTTATTGCTATCGAACTCAATTTCAGCAATGTTCATAAGGTCTGCGACAACCTCAGTCTGATCTTGCAGTTCAATACCAGCGCCATTGATATTACGCAGGAAGGAAGCTATCTCACGGAGATCGTGCGGAGCCACATCACCAGCAACAAGTTTGGGCATCGTGTCCCAAGGCAAGCCGTTAAGCTGCCACAAACGCTCTACAAGTTGCTTGTTGAGTATATCTACGATAGTGTTGATGTAACTCTCAAGGCTTCTCAGGAAAAGGTCTGTTTTAGTCTTTGATAGGGCATAAGAACCACTACTAGAACCAAGCATAAGAAACTCAGCCATAAGGCTACGAGCAATATCATGTTGGTAACGCTTGACAACAGGGTCAATATCAATAGAACGAGAGCCATTGGCGGTAATCAACTCCACATCCATCATACGTTGATTAGTGGGCTTTCCATCTGCATCAACATAGAGATCAGAGGGAAGCAAAGCATAACCCTGCTCGTTGTTCTTCAAGTCCCGAAGGATACGCTCAAACTTAGTCCGAAGAGCAACCTGATCCACAGAAGCATCTGAACTCATATACTCCGCTGGCATACGACCAATAGGCACACCATGTAGTTCTCGTTCAATAGCAGTAGCTTCATATCCCTGAATTTTATTAAGATATGTGTAGCTAACATAAGCATTACGAAGCACCGATCTACCAGAGGGATCATTGTTCAGGCTTGTAGTACGATAGTAAACAGACTTCTCTGTGGGGATCATGGCAATACGCTTGCCCCAAGCAGCTTCTTGATACATACCAAGAATTTCACCAGTTTGTTGGTCTACTTCAAAACTCTCTACAGTCCAAGGTGCGCGAATAGCAATTTTCTTGATGCCGATACGACCATCTTCAAACTTGGAGTTCTTCTTGGGAGAACGGAAGTCACCTTCACGGCGCTTGTAGACAACTTCGAACCACGAGAAACCATAGGTCAAGTAAGACAGGGCTTCAGAGATGTGATCGTCAAGGGAGTGGTCCATGTCATCAAGGACAGACTGTAGGAAGTCAGCCTCTTGCTTGGCAATGGCACTATCATCAGCGGGTTTGACTTCAATCTTGACATCGCGGAGGGTTTGTTCTACAGCATACATGATGGAACCAACGATAGCGTTGTTATCTCGCATCTCACGGTACTTCTGAATTGCCTTCTTGCCACGAAGTTCCTGAAGAAACTCATCGGCGCGGATGTCACCCGTGTAGGTATTCTTACCAGAGACACCAAGTTCGATCTTAGCCGCTGTTTCACTGAGTTTGTTCATTTGGCTACCTATAAGGATTAGTTTTTAGGACTGAGAAGACCTTTCGCATCAGAATAGGCCAAATTTAGGGACGGTTTGACCACACCATTAAGGGCCAGATCAGTCAAAGCCCAGACTAGGGCATCAAGACGATCAGGTGATCCAATAGAACCCATAGGCTCCCACTGCACCATCTGGTTCTCTAGTTCATCAAGGCCCCTACAATGCTTAACCTTATGTCGCTCGTAGAGGGCTGATATAGGCTCTGCACGAGCATACTTGCCACGAGAAGCATGAACTAGACGGATAGGGATGACTTCGTTGACAGTTTGGAGAGTATGACGAACCATATCCCCACCTTGGTTGCGTTCTGCCACAACACGGTCAGCGGAATACTTGTGATAAAGTTCATTGGCTTTAGATGCCCACTGTTCAGGCGAATATCGTTCTGTGGCATCCTCAAGGACGTAACACATACCATTGATGTCGATTCCTGCCACAACAATACCTGTCATGTCGCTTTCTGCGTTAGCTGTGACAGCAGGGTCAATAGCCACGACAACCCTAGCAAGGGTATTAGCGAAGTCTACAGGGTCAGGGATGTCCATTTCACAGGCTTGCAGGATGTCCCTGTTCCACAAAGCACCAGATGCTTCATCAAGGATTTCTGCATAGAGTTCCTGACGACCTAGACGGGTTCCTTCATACTGACTTTTAACTGTAGCCAGATAAGGAGTAGCAAGATTAGCAGAGTTGTCAAATGTGGAACCCGTTGTGACAACAGTGGTATCTTTTTTGAGTATCTCTCTAACAAGTTTGGTGGGCTTTGGTGTTGTGGTGATGCAGACTTGGGGGTGTTTACCTAGACGCAGACAGAATTGGAGCATATCCCAAGTGTCACGGTCTTTATTCCAAGCAGCAAGTTCGTCGCCCCATGCACACTCGAACTGAGGGCCACGAAGACGCTCTGGTTCCTCTGCTGAGAAGAACTGAACTTGTGCGCCATTTTCCCAAGTCAACGTGCGCTTGGTAGGGGACCACACAGGCAACCCCATCTTAACACCACGATTAGTCTTATCACCTTCCCAGCAACGGGCAAGGAAACCAGATTCCCCGTGGATCATAACCCGTTCAATATCAGAGTTAGTGGCAGCAATGGCAGCAATACGCTTTGCACCACCCTTAACCTTTTCCCTAACCCACTCAACACCAGCCCTTGTCTTACCAAAGCCACGACCAGCATTGATAAACCAAGTGTTCCAATTACCTTTGGGGGCAATCTGTGTGGGTCTAGCCCAAAAAGGCCAGTTGTAGATAAGTGACTTAGCCTTAGCAGGATCAAGTTGAGCCAGAAGTTCGCCTACGTCTTCACCCATGCCACGAAGATCATCAGCATGAAGTGCTAGACCATTCTTACCTGTGGGTTCAGGTTTAGGGGCTAACTTTTTGGGACCGCTTCGCGGTTTTGATGCCAAAGGCATGGCTCTCTTTACCATTACTCTTCTTTTTCTTTTTTCTTCTTACCTAGCAAGGCCAGAAGATCATCAATAGCACCAGTATCAGAAGTCTCATCTTCAGGTTCACCCTCAATGACAGTCTGAGTAGGCGACCAACCAGCTTTAGAACGAAGTACAAGTTCAGCAGCTTTCCAATCACCACCCTTGGCAGCATTGATAACCACAGAACCCATTTCTTCTTGGAGATTAGCACGAGCATCTGCAATGTCAGCACGATATGTCTTGTACATACCATTCATTGAAGAGGGTGCATCTTTGAACTGTTGGATGAAATCGAGAATGACTTTCATTGCCACACCAGCACCGATTTGACGGCGAATGGCAGTAGCAATCTCCATCTTGTGCTTTAGTAGTTCAGCCATAATGATCTCAATCTCTTTTGAATAGGTTGTCCGTTAGCCTAGCTTGTGGCCTCAGCCCGCACTACGACCCAGCATCCGCTATGCAGACTGTGATTTATATCCCGCCACGGAAGAACAGCGGTTTTTACCACTATGTTGCGCTTGGATTTCTTGCTGACGTTGTGATTCAGCTACCAGAAGGCGTTAGTGGAATATGTTACAAAGGCTCAATCTAATGCACTTCCATGATTGCATGAATATGTGGGGAAGCATGATCTTTTGCCTTTGTTTATTACATATAGTGTTGGTGCTTCCATTTGTCAAGGGGTAGAGT
>Ga0208133_1000210_pt1 | contig 23877 bp, 3 predicted proteins | sample ColrivemetaGS535_FD_187595 | JGI IMG/M metagenome (GOLD analysis project Ga0208133, IMG submission 187595) | Estuarine microbial communities from the Columbia River estuary, USA - metaG S.535 (SPAdes) (version 2) | ecosystem: Environmental > Aquatic > Marine > Intertidal zone > Estuary | place... | reverse complement strand
CAATTGTAATTCTGGAATAGTATATCCATACTGATCAGGGAACGTTTCACCAAATACTGTATAGGTTAGATAATCTTCAGTATCATCGTATTGTGCCGCAAATATTATAGTTGCTGATATGCCATTATCTGCTATACCAAATGCATAATCATTTGTAATTCCAATTGCGCCACCGACTGCATCAGTCAACACTAATACTGAACCACCCTGTGTTTCAGAAATAGTAAATTCATTAGCATCAATAATTGTTTTAATATAATAGATTACTTGGGGGTCTATAACACCACCAAAAATCGTATCGCTAAACACAATTGGTTCACCTACTTCCATGCCACTAGTAGTATTACATGTTATAGAATTAGTTGCACTAGAAGTTTGAGTAACTCTATTAGTATGTCCTAATATAAGTTTAGTACCATTGTGATAAACTATAGGATCTGTCCAAGGGGCGCCACTTCCAACCTCTATTATAATATCCATTGAACCTATATCGCTAGTTAATGCGAATGTAGGTCCTGCTACTCCTCCTGGATTAGTTTCTGATATTGTGATTTTATTTGTTACGTTACTTACAGTCTTAACATAATAATGGGTGTCAGCTACTATCCCTCCAAACACATCTCCGTAGAATATAATTTGATCATTTATTGTGAAATATCGCACATCATCACATAATATAGAATTTTCTGTACTGTCTGTTTCTGTTGCAATAACATTGATCGGTGATGTACCGGGTATGATAACTCCGGATCCAGATGTAAGTGTTGCACTATAATTACAGTTTAAGTATATTTCATTAAATCCAGTAACATCATTGAGTCTAATAGGGTCAGTTTGACTATTAGATTTTTCTAATTGATCACCGTTACCAACTTCATATACTTCTACTAATAGTGAATCGCCTATAGGTAATACACTTACTAATGTAATTGTTTTTGTCAACCAATCCACTGTAAATGAATCATAATATAATCGTGTTGCTAATCCAGTTGTTCCGTCAATTTGAAATACAGATAACTGTGCTGGTATTAAAACTAATCCATCAAAACTAAAGATTAATTGACCATTAGTGATCGGAGTTAGTGTTGTAGATACTACATTATATCCTACGTGTTGATAAGTTGCTACATCCCAATTTGTTCCCGGGCGAGTAGTAACAACCATTGTTAAATTATCAGTTACTACTCCAGGTACTAATTCTTCAGGACCATATCCTGATGTAAATGCATCTCCTTGAACATCATATATTGTGGGGTCAGTAACAAATATGTTGCTAATTGTCCAATCAATGCCATTAATACTTTTAAGTATAACATTATTATTACCCGTAACAATAAATTCACTTAAATCACTATTCCATATTACGCTATTTAGATTTTCAGTAGTACCTGATGTTTTTACTGACCATGTACTACCGTCGTATGTTCCAATAAATCCACTTTCGCCAACGATAACAAATAGTCCAAGACTATCAGAATATACAATATCTCTTAGGTTTGCAGACCCGGTACTAATATTATTCCAGTTACTACCGTTAATACTTGTAAAGATAGCTCCGTTATTTCCAACAACTACAATAGTGTTATTACCACTAGATGCACCATATAATGTTTCAGCTGATGCAGATGGTGTAATATTTGTCCATGATATTCCGTCTAAACTTTTTAATATAACACTTTGTGTTATTGTAGGGATAACGCTATAATCAGGGCCAACTCCAACAGCAATAAAGCCATCAAAATTATTAATAGTTATTGCAGATACTCCGTATAAAATCATATCAGTAAAACGATATCTTTCTAACCATATATAAGCGTCATCACTAGATACAATATTATCACCAACAGCAACATAGATGCCATTAAAATACGCAACGCTATTTAGACTAGTGTTATCTATTGAAACTGATTCAGTTTCTAATCCTGCAGTAGTCCAAACTATTCCATCAATGCTTACTAGTATAGGAGTTACATTATTTTGTGAACTCATAACATACTTTGAGTCTGCATACACTATATCAGTTAAAGATATTGGTTGACCTACTACTTTATTAGATAGCCAAGTAATACCAGTAGTACTATAAGTAATATCTGAGTATGTTGGAGAATTAGCAGGTGCAAAATATGCAGTACCGTTCCATAGTATAGAGGTAACATTTACTTCAGTTGGACTAAATAATTGATCCTGTAAGATAGTATCTAATGTATATTCTTCTGAGGGAGGGAATGCATTATCTTTGTATGTACTATTAGGATAGATAATACCATCTACTAGTTGTGTCAAATCTAGCCCTGGCATATTAATAGTTGGTTGATAATAACCTACAATTCTATCTAGTGCGTTTAATTTTCTACTATCACTACGCAATTCTTCCCATTTACCAAATATAAACTCTGTGTCATTGTTACTGATAATACATTGGTAAACTCTGTTATTATACTTAACAATACTTTGATTAAAGTAGAACGGTTCTGGTAATAATGCATAATCACCTGCAGTGAACGGGAAGTTTATTCCAGTTACCGGGATTTGTAATTGTGAATCACTATATACCTCGCACTCTGTTGTTGATATTACTTTTAAGTAATATTGTTCAACAATTTCAGGAGGAGTACCTGAATTAATTAATGATGTTACTTGCCCATTAGTTCCAATAGTATTAACTGTCATTACTAAATTATTTGTAGGAGTTGTGCCACCCAATGCTGTTCCTAATACAGTAAAGGTATTGTTAATTGCATATCCGGTACCTGCGCCAGTAATGTCAACACTATACCCACCTAATATCCAACTTACATCAAATGACGGACTTGATGTTGGGTACTGTGTCAATGTTGTACTAGTTGATGCATTTGTTAACGGTAAAACACCACCTCCCAAAGTTGCTGATACCTTGACGTAGGGTGCACCGGTTACTGTCATTGATCCTGTATCGTTACTCAAGGCAAGTGTTGTGCCACCCTGTGAGTCTGTGATAGTAAAATCAGTTCCATTAACATTTACAGTTTTGACGAAATACAATGTGTTTTCAATAGTTCCGCCCAAGGTAGACCCTGTAAAGGTTATAGGCATGTCAACGTAAAATCCAGCTGTGCCAGTAGAAATTAATACATTTGCTGATGTAGTTTGAATTACTTCAGTAGTTACTGTTCCTATATTTACAACATAATAAGTTGTTCCAGTACTTAATCCACCGTATGATGCGGCTACCCTAATTGGCATATTTACATACATATTAGTTGTGCCACCGGTTTCAGATTCTAGTGATAGGTAATCTCCGTCAGCTAATGCATTCTTAATAGTTCTGGTAATCAAATTCCCTTGAGTGAATGCAGGAGAAGATACAGTAGTTGCTGACGTTGGGTAGAATGTAAATTCTTGGCCAGTAACTTGCCCTGGGCTAACCGGTAATCCAACATTACATGTCATTGATCCAGTAGCAGTTGTTAATTGTACTATATCTTTTTGATTTGTTCCTGTACATCCTGTACCTGTACCCGCAGCCTGATCAGCTAAGCCAAATGTTCCACCATTTGGTACAGTAGATATTTGAAAATTAGTATCATTAATTATAGCACTTACATAATAAATGGTCCCGTCTGCTATATTACCAAATGTTGATACAGCAGATCCACTAACACTCATACTATTAAATATAATAGGGTCATTGAATGATAAACCAGTCGCATCATCACACGTAATATAATCCGTACTAGCTGTAGTATTTGTAACACTAACCATTACAGGATCTTCTGTTGTAGACATAGTAAATGTTTCATCGTCTATTACAGTAGTAACATAATATCTCTCATTTTCAATGACACCACCAAATACAGTACCTACAAAAAATACTGGTAGATTTGTGTAGAATCCAGTAGTTCCGCCCAAGCCACTACCTGTTAACGGTACTGATATTCCATCAGTTGTACTACTAGTAGCAGTTGCTATTAATATGCCTGGATAGAAAATAGTAACAACCGCTGTATTAGTAACTTCACCTACGTATCCAGTTAATCCAGCAGAACCTAATGATGTACCTGCCATTGACAATACTGCTCCCGGCACTCCACCTGATATTGAAGCAGATAGTGTAAACTTATTTCCGTCAACTAACGATTTAATATAATAGGTAGTTTCTACTGTTATGTTACCAGTCACTGCCCCTATAAATTTAATCGGCATGCCAATGTAAAAACCTATTGTAGGATTAGTTATTGAATCACTATTGATAAGTGATGCTCCGCCATCTGAGGCAGTTATTGTTATTACATTAGTACTAGTATTAATAGCTGATACAATTCTTGTACGTGAGCTCCAAGTTATAACTTCAACGTTGGTAACATCTTCAATTTCAAAAACTGCGCCGGCCGCACTGGCTAATATAGTGTCAATGTCAGGTTGTGTTGACTGTAATCCAATACTTGAACTAGCTATTCTTTCTGAATTATTATACAATCCGGCATAGAAACTTCCATAAAATGCTCCGCCAACCCAATCAGTTAATTCTGAATTGTATGTTGTTCTGTCAAAACGTAATGTTATTTGATTTTCTCTTATTGGTAAAGAAGTTGATACACAACTTGCTCTAGCACTAACATTTAATATATTATTAACTCCTGAACCAGCATCAAATAATATTACACGATCACTATCGTTAATAGCATCTCTGTAAGTAGTATATAAAGCAACAACAAAAGTTGGCGTAGATTCTAATACATTTACATAGTAGTACTGGTCAACATCTAATCCACCTACAGGAGTTGTACTTGTACCTATAGTGTATGTTATCAAATCACCTGTCTGTAATAATGGTGAAGGCAATGATATTGTATTTGATAACAAATTAACATCATCTGAAGTAAATGTTACTGAAACAGATGGGTCAATTATAATTTCAGGCAATACTGCATATCCGTCTCCCGGATCAATTACATCTACCCGCAATATTGAATCTAAATTCATTACCACTTGCAATACTGCCACACGTCTTGGTTCCGGGTATATAGTAGTATCAATATATGCAACTACTCTAGGAGGTTCAGCATAACCACGACCACCATTTAATACTAATATAGCAGGTAAATTTATTGTAATTATTTCACCCGGAATATGTACTGTTACTGGTGTACCATTCACACCTCGAGTTAATCCACTAAGTGTATTATTAGAACGATTAACATTAGAATAACCAATTAATTCATCACCAATTAATATTGTTCCATTGATTGGAAAGCCATATGCATTATCCACTGCCATGGCTGGCGAATTTAATGAAACATATGATGCTAATACTGTTATCTGATAATCATCAACACCAGTAATACCTAATCCATAATTATTAAACCATTCACTATACGGAGCAGTTTCCCATATAGGATCACTTGGTAAGTATTGATTTGTACTACTTGGATTAGAATATACTAACTCAGGAGTAATAAACTGTTGAACGGATGTATTATATTGTGCAGGTAAATCAAAATCAGTTATGGTTCCTGCATATAACTCAGAACCAGTATACTTAAATAAGAACTCTTTAATAACTACGTGATACGGTTTAACTTCATTGATATAACCAGCTAAAAAGTCTTGATTATCAGATTGAAATACTTCTAACGGTAATAATTCACGTATAGTATGCCCAACATCCATAAATGATGTTTTATTTAACCATGGCAAATAATTTTGTGATTCAATTGTTTCACTTTGAATGAATTCAAATAATAGAATTAAACTTTTATTTCTGAAGATTAACAATTCATTGGTATAAATTTCTTCATTCAATGCTCTAACTATGCTACGTGTTTCTTGTGATGGATATGTATCATATGGTGTAGTATCAAAGAAATTATCTCCAAATCCTAATCTAGCTGTAGCATAATCCCATAAATTACTACTAAACTCAATCGTACCATCTTGTAATCCAATACGGTCCCATGTATTTAAATTAGTATATACATATGTTTCTGATTTTCCATCTCCGTTTGCCGCAACAGTAACAATTAAACCAGCTGTGGCATTTATTGTTGCTAAGTCAGCATATATAGGAACTTGTAATGCTGATTTAGTATTATCATCATATCCAGTTGTCCACCAATTAATATAATACCAATAATCTGTGGTACTATAGAATGGTAATACACTACCTGACCAATTAAGATTATCTACTGTCGACGGATTAGTTGCACCTTCAGTATACAAGAATAATGACCTACGTGTTTCACTTATAGGATACTGTGCTAATATTTCATTAGCATATGTTAAATAATTTTTTAATGCAAGTAATCTATCGACAAAGAAACTTTGTCTTGGTCTTGCATATATACCATATTGTACTGGTTTAGGTAAGAATGGATCGGGAACTACTGCACCAGATTCATCCACACCGCATAAACTATCTAACATCCTATCATATAATGATTCAGGAACATCAGATCCATTAGTAGTAGGTAATCCAGGTAAGAAATCATCAGCATAATTAGTACGAATTAAATTGTATAAACTATGTGATACATCATCATTTGTTCCAGTAGAATAACCAATGTGTAATACTGTATCATTGGCATTGATATTATTAGCACAATTATATAAAGCAAATATATCTTGTTCTAAAGGAGCAAAATAACTTATACCAGAATTAATAGGTGATGCAATATACGATTGAATAATACTATCTGCTAATGTTTTACCGCGCAGGGTAAATATAATATTAGTATTTCTTACCCAATAGAAGTATACAGGAGTTAGTACACCGGTTGCATTTAAGGTATATTCAATTGAATAAGTGTCAACATTATATGGTGTACCAGGACCTGCATATGATATCGGAAGAGTATTACTTGTTATCCAACTGTAAACCGTTACATCGCTACCCGGAAAGATTTGTCCCCACCATTTACTATTATATACAACATCATTTTGATGATAGTTTACAAATCGTGTTGTGCTTGTGTTAAACCAAATTTGCCCTACCTGTGATGAACCCCATACCATTGACCCTTGAGTATTATTAGGACTGTTATATCCAGCTGGATCAACATTAGATACTACATCAATATTTTCTCTAACTGACCCTAATATTTTACCTTGCAACGGATCAATGTAATCTAAATTATCTAATGTGTCGTTGGTGATTGCACTATACAATTGTATGTTTTGAATTCTATTAATATCAACTATTGGGCTTGAACTTCTATATACGCTCCAATCAGGAGCTCCAATAGAATTAAAATATGTTATAATCTGTCCGGCAACTGTGTCTGGCTTAAAGTTTGGAGTGCCAATAACTACATGTGAAGCATTAAATTCTACTGCATGACCGTACATTGGTTGACTACCATATGTTTCATTAATATCATTGGTACTTTGTGCATATACAAAATTACCACAATTTATTAATGATTCATTGTAAACTGATAGATAATCAAACATATAAACTGCGCCTGCATTCGCATACGTGTCTATCCATTGTGTAGTATTATTATCAAATAATGTATCATTATCATAATCTTCATCATCGGTAGAATCAAAAGTTGTTGCTTGGTATCGTGTAGCAGTTGGTGCACTTACAACAAACGAATTAAATTCATTAAATTTAACCACATTACCAAATTGAGTTGTGCCTTGAACATGGGGATCATTAATTACTTGTGTTTGAGTATAGGTACTAAATCCTAATTCAGACCATGTAGCTGTATCTAATACAGTAACATTAAGCTTATCGTTTGGTGACGCTAACGCATTATCTAATAAACTAATAATTAATTTGCCATCGACTGCGGTAGCTTGTAGATTTGTAATGTTTGCTTGATTAATTACAGTAGCAACTACTGTTGCATTGCCGGCGGTTAATACAACCATATAACCATTAACTAAAATAGTTCTAGTGGTTGTAATGTTAGTATTAGTAGTACCAATAATCATACCGTACTTACCACCGCCGTTAGTATAACGATATACAGCACCTTCTTGATTTTGACTGTTTAATTCAAAAGGGGCGCCAACTAATATTTCAGTAGCATATGTGTTAGTATCTACACTAATACCAAACTGTACGCCAATTCTAGGTGTGTTTTCAGTTGTAAGAGTTTGTGCTAACACAAAGTTATTACCACTTACCGTGATTATATCACCTGCGTTTAATCCTTCTACTATAGTAATAGTAGAACCTATATTAAAATATGTTGAATCATCAATTAAAGTTCCATTAACTGATACGTACAATGGCGTATCTTGTTGTGTTGCGGTCATTGATCCACTACCATTATTTAATTGCAACGTTGATCCACTACGTGTTGTAGATATAGTAAAAGTAGTTCCTGAAGGTTTAGCTAATATATAATAAACTGTGTTCAGTGCTATACCGCCAAACACTGTACCAGTAAATGTGATTGGATCACCTATAACAAGACTGGAACTACTAGCACAGGTAAATCGGTCTAACGTTGCGTCACTTGCAGTAACAGTTATTAAAGTTGTGCTAGGTGTCCAAGCCAATGTAAACGGTTGTGGTACATAAGTTATACTTGTATATTGTGCTTCAAAATTTTGAACTGTTCTATCATATACATAAGTGTAACCCCAATTTTCAATAGAACCATTGTAATTTTGATCAGGTGTTCCAATTATAACAGTGTCACCATAGTAATCTGTTGACAATGAGTACCCAAAGTTATCAGCATTGGTTAATCCCAAATCAATAGTAGCAGATTGTTCATATTCTTCTGTGACAGTTGAATAACGATAAACATATACTAGGCTAGTAGAGGATGTTACCGCTGATATGTATAACCAATTAGTATCGCCGGATATAGCAATTGCCTTACCCCACTCAGTTACCCCGCCCGGTGCCGCAATCGCAGATTGTAATGATTGTAATTCATCTACCGTTGTATTAACAACTAATTGATAAACATAAACTTCAGGTGTACCTGTAGGTTGTGACACCACAAATATGTCATTGGCATATGTAATTGTTGTACCAAACGATGCAACACCGGTTAATGTTTGCATTAAGTCATATCTGTCAAACAATACATTAAAAGAATAGCGATATGCTACTCCGGCATCTGCATCACCAATTAAATAACCTAATGTATCGGTATATGCAACTGCACTACCAAATGATTCTGATCCATCTTTTACTAATTCAGAATCATACGCATAATTTATACTCTTACGATATACAGCCCAATCACCGTCATTATTAGTATCTACCCAAACTTTATTTTTAACAAATTCTGTATTCAATAAAGGCAAATCAATGATATCACTAGGATTATCAACACGCTGTGATTGGAATCTAAATCCAATACCTTGACCAGTTATAGTAGTAATTGACGGTGCCAATGTTACATTGACTAAAACACTATTGAGATCAATTACAGCATTAACTATATAATAACCATTCAAGCTATTGTTAAAGTTTACAATTGCAAATGGTTGATATTTTGTCAATCCATGTGGATTATTAAATGTTATTGTTGCTGTACCATTTAAGTTATTTTTAGCAAATACAACAGCTCCCAAGCTTGCAGGTGTCATTACTTGCCAAGTACCTTGATAATCAGCTAACCAAACATATTGTCCTACGTATAACTCTGATAAAGGTGTCAGTACTCCTCTAGGTGATGTACTGTTTGCTAAGTTAAAATAGTAATATGCCGCAATACGCACATCATTAAAGTTAGTATAGCCTGCATACGGAAATAATGTCGACGGTGTGTCTGTCGGTGCTAATGGTAATACGTCTGTGCTAGTTACTGGTCGGCCGTAATTATATAAACTATATAACGGTACTTCTTGTTGTACTCCGGCAGTAGTTATCCCATTAGTTAATCCAACGATGCTAGGATTACCGGTTAATAAGTTTTGATTTAATTTGAAGTCAATAAAATTGCTGTTTAGTACACCACCAAACTCACCTGATTTAATAGCCCAGTTTTCATATATATCATAATTAATACCACCTTGTGGTAAGTTAGCGCCCTTGAATGCGCTGGCTGCGTTTAATGTTCCTTTATTCTTAATAAAGTTTTTATAAACGTTAATTTGTGTAATATCAGTTAGATCAACTAATGCCAAATAATCACGTGGACGATATCCAATCAAACTGAAGCTTAATAGGTCTGCATCATTTTCTAAGTTAGCACGATTTACATCATAATAAATTGTACTTTCATAAGAACGTGTACTTGTGTTAGGCAATAATCCTTTTTGTATTTCGTTATAATCAGTTTCTTTCCATTCACGTTCTTCAAATATTTCTTTTGGTTGAATAATAGTGAGTGCTATCCAATATTTGTTTTTATACTTAACTATACTACCGGTAGTATATTTTGCTGTCTTATTCCACTCAAGTACATTATCTTGATTTAATATAAAGCCCTGCGCATCAATCGTACCATTCCATTCGGCTGTTTTAGCTCCACGTACTGTAATACGATGTTGTCGTAAACCTGTAATTAAGTTATAAATTACATCATCAAATACAGTAACATTATCAAATACTATACCATGTTCAAAATTACTAATGTTAAATTGTCCATAAGCAACTGTATCACCCTGATTTAATGGTTGTGCTGTAAACAATGTTCCATCACGAACTATACTTAAATCAGTACTTTGTATTGGATATAAGTTTTGATTTAATATAAAGTTTTGTCTTTGTAATGTTAGTGGTTGTACAATATAACTATCTTTGTTAATAGAAATTAAATTAGATGCCGGATTAATATTAACAATACTTCCAACTTCCCAACCAGATTGTGCCCAATACAAGTACTCGGCTACCATTTGTCTCCAACTAACTGTCAAGCCAGATTCAATTTGTTCAAATAATACACCTTGGCTTGCTAGATATCTTCCATAACCATCTAAAAATTGTGATACTTGTTGTACTGTAATAAATTCAGTTCCGTATGCTACTACTTCCGGTGTAGTGTAATAGTCTCTAGCTAGCTGTACGCTCAATCCCTGAACAGAAATTCTTTCGTAATTGCCGTTAACCTTAGGTGCTAATATCTTAAAATACGCATTGGTTTGACTATTACCATATACTTTGTAACCAGTATTAGTTAATTGCACAACCACACCACTATAAACAATTTTATCAAATGGTTGATTATCATATAACAATACTTGATAGCTTTCATCAGGTATCAATAAACTACTATTGTTACTATTTGCTGTTGATTTTTCAACGTAGAATCTTAATAAATTCTTATCACTAAAGCCAGCAAGTCTGTATACTAACCTAACATCAACATTGTCTAATAAATCAGTAATGTTAGTGGTTGCATCAATACCCACTTGTTTTTCAAAGTCAACAATCCAATTAATATAACTTGTCTTAGCAGTGCCATTACCATAAATCTCTACATCGCTTATAACTAAATGACTACGGTCATTAACTAGATATTGATTAAATTCTTCATTAAATTTATAGTTGTCAATGTCAACTCCTAAATTAAAGAATTCTGCAGGTTTTGTCAATGCTAATATACGCATTAAATCAAACGGCCAACTACTACTTCTACGATATGAGAACTCTGCTGGTCCTACATCTCCTACTATCCAATCACGGTTGAATGATGTGTTACTGTAGTTACCAACAATAGAAACAAAAGGTGATACAATATTACCTTCACTGTCAACTGGTAATACTTGTAATAATTCTGGACGTATTGCTTGTGGTATAACAACTGGATTACCATTATTCCAATCAATACCTTGTGCTAAATCATTCCACAATACTAAGTTATCACTTGTATATGGAGCAGGGCCGTATCGTGTTTCCCACCATGTTGGTTGATCTGTAAAGCCAAGCATTTCCCATGGACTAGTATCCGGCGTACTAGTATCATAGAAATATTCATATACACCTCTCCAATATCCTTGAGGAATAACTTCTCTGTTTATTTTATTACCACTTTGATTGTAGTTGTATGTAAACTCATTATTGGCACTATAAAACTGAGTTTTATAATTAATTCTATTTTGACCAACCCAATCTAAGAAACTAGTTGAGTAAATCTGTAATATTTCATCATAACTATAATCAGTATCTCTAAAGAAACCAGGCAATACTTCATATTCTTGTATAGGAATAACATTACTTAATTTCAAATTATTATATATACGTTTTTCAAACTCAAGTAATACCTGATCTCTAAAATCAATTAATACACCATCAATGTAATCACCATATAATTTATTATATGAACCATCATGTCCTAAAATAAAATATGTGGGTTGATAATATGCAGTATCTAATATAACTGTAGGTATTGTTGAAGGATATAAACCTAATTTGGTAGGAGTATTTGGAATATAACTACCATACGTTTGATTATATTCTTTAACAGTAATTTGATCTCCGGGAGCCAAATCCAATGTTACTGTTAACGATGGACTATCACTACTGATTGTATAATCAACTCCATTAATTAATTGAGTAATTATTCCTGTTGTATTAGTTAAATAAACCAATACCCCATTATAATTGGCTGTAGCAAAATTATATATTTTACTTAATGGATATATACTTACATCTAATGCATTTGCAAAACTATACGTGTTAGTAATGTATGCCGCTTTTGACGGCAACATGTCGCTCCAAAAGAAACTATTACTGTCTGTTTTTGCGCTAGTAATTACATCTAATGCATTATCTAACATAGTTGCAGGAGATAATCGTTCAGTAAAATCTGTTGTATTAATCGTGTCAACCAATAATGTTTTGAAAGTAATATATTCTCTGCTATTGTACATTAACGCATTGAATAAATTATGATTTTGTTTACGTAAAAATGCTCCGGGTAGTACTAAACTTGCACTATTTTGAATGATTTTATTACCATACGGTACCATATTACCTAAGTCACGGTAATTATTTGCACCAAATACATTACCGGTAGTATTTGGATTATTGTAAAAACTACTTTGATATTGTCCACGTATATCACCTACATTTACAGAAACAATATCTTCATTCAGTGGGTTATTGTTTAAGTTAATAGGTATGCTATAATAGGCTGTTTCGCTTACTTGATCACTTAATAATAATATTTCAACTACTGTATCTACTAGTGGGTTAGGCACTGTAAACGTCACTATTGTTTGTGTATCTGTTGTTGCTACTGTATAATCACTTGAATATTGTATTTTATTATTTACAAAAAGTTGTATTGTAGGCCATGCACTATCCGTATCAGATAGTTTAGCAATATCACATGTATATGTTGTGGTAGGATTTGTAGCAAAATAATCAAATTCAAATATTTGATATTGTACGCTAGGTCCAACTGCTGTTTGCCAACCTAATTGTCTCGTTGATGTTGTTAAATCACTATAATTGTAAACATATCCTGTATTAACTTTTTGTGTAATAGGAGTAGTACCACTTACATAGTTAAATGATGATGAATTTAATGACACATCAAAACTTATATCACCTATATTATCAACTGAACTATATGTTAGTGGAAATCCTAATACAGGATCATCTATACCAGAACCAATACCATATGCAAATAATTTATTACCGGCAAATGATGTACCAACATATATGTCACGATTACCAAAACTAATTTCATTATTATCAAACACATCGAATAATGGTGGTTGATTTACTGTAGTTTTTTGTTGACTTTCTTGCCAATTATCGCCATCAAAGTGAAAATCCATGCCTTGATAGTTATAACCTCTAAATGCAAATGTTTGTTCATCTGCTAAAACAAGTCCATCTTCTGCTTCTGTTAATGTAATTACAGGTGTATCACCAAACACCAATGTAGAAAATCTAACAACATATATTTTATTTCTTACATTTAATGTAGTGTCAGCTGCAAACACGATACGTGCTCCGTCAAATACAGAATAACTATCGTTTTGTATGTCGTTAGCTATCAATGACGCATTGCTGCCAGCAGATACCGCCTGTGATTCAGGCCAAGCTACTGTTAATATAAATGTTGTGGTGCCATTTATAGAAGTGATTTGACTATTTCTTGGTAACAAATTAGTGCTATCGTTTATATATTGACCAACTTGAAATGCACCGGTTACATATTCTGAATTAATTTGAATATTAGTAGACATTTTTATGCCTGCTCCGGTACCTGATCCAACTACTGCACATATAACAATATTATTAAGACTATATGTTACACCCGTAGTACCGGCGACGGTGTTCCAATTAGTATTACCCAACGTGCTTATCTTATAAGATTGTCCTACTATAAAAGATGTAACATTGACTGGTGTTACTGAGACTGTGGCAATAGTAGCATTATAACCGGTGTAGACCTCAACATCAGGATAATAACTTTCTTGACCAGCAACACCGGTAACATCATTGAACGCATCAGTTGTTCTGAAATCAATAAAGTCAATTGGTGGTTTACCAACAACGCCCGAATCAAACAAACGTAAATTAGGATAAAATTCAATAATAGGGCGATTAGCTTTATTGTCAGGTATAGCATATAGTGTGGCTAATTCTGGATTATTAGTATAGGTAGCTGTTGCATTAATTACATCAATATGAAACCATCTGTTACTTCTTGACCATGGGTTTTTATCAATACTATTTCTAGCAATAGTAATATAATCTTGTAACACAGGGATATACAAGTTAACATCAAAGTTTCCAATATCATATGGTGTTGTGTCAAACGGTATATATGTACCTTGAGTAAATGGTTCTGGTGCTACAAAATCAGTTACCGGAATCAACTGTATAGCTGTACCCACACCCTCAACATAAAATCTAATATTCTCATAGCTAGCAGGATATATTTCTCCTGATAATATCACTTTTAATCCATTAGTAAATACTACTCCATTTGGAGATGTATAGTTTGCTTGACCTATAATATCAGTAAGCACATCAATGCGGTTAGTTGTATTACTAGAGATTAATCTAATTTGTCCTACTTTATTACTTGAAGTACCATCTTGATAATACAATGTATCAAGTATTGCACTTAAATAAGGAATTAAAGTAATTACACTGCCGGTAGTTCTGTAGAACGTTCTACCAATATATTCCGTACCAAAGTTAGCTGTAATGTTTTCTTCAACAGGAATTGTAGTACCGGCAACTAATGTTATTGTGGGATCAGTTAATATACCAGTATATGTAATTGTATAAAATGTTGTTTCATTCTCGTTATTATAAAACATTAAAGTAAGACCGTCGATTGAGGTAATACCATCTATTCCATTTGCCAAACTGCTGAGTAATACACCGTCGACATCAGCGTACAATAATGTAGTTACTAAATCAACACGATTGTTGCCGGGTAATTCATATTCATCTTGTGCAGTTTTAAAAGGAACAGTAAATGTTACTATGCCAACTTCAGCACCGTTATTATCTACACCCAATATATCACGTGTCTGTACGTTAGGTTGATTGGGGTCATACCCAGTAATGCCCGGCATTCCTTGAATCCAAAATTCACTAGCTTGGTTAACATTAAATGTATATGTACCGCCACGCAATAATGTAAGTGACGGGTTAGTAGAGCCTTGTGATTGACCAGTAGCAGTTACTAAATATCCATTGGGAGTACTTGTGATAATATAATCTGTAGCATTGTACACAGTTTCTGTGCTAACTGTTACGGCTTCGGGCCCTTCAGGAATCCAATAATATTGGTTGAAGTTAATAATCTTATCTAGGTCTGTAAAGCTGTCCCATGAATAAAATTCACTAGTAAACAATCTATTATTGTCACCTGTCAATGCGCCTTCTAATTTTAATCCATCAATTATACCTGGATAGCTTATAAAATCTTGTGCAGTGCTTGTGTCTTTTTTTAGAAATACTACACCCGGATCTAATTGATAATCTGTTCTAGTTTTTGTAGGTTCTGTTACGTAATAATTTTTAGCATTAACACCATACCCAAATCTACTACCAATGTAACCTTGAATTCTTTTAGTATTTGGTTGGTCTACTATCTGATCCAACGTTGCGTTTAAAAATTGACTATTGGTAGTTGTTTTAAATATTTCAGGTAGAAAATTTAATGTTCTAATTCTTGTTGCCATTATTTCTCTCTATGGTTATATATTACTTATCTTATCTGTAACTGTGCTGGTGTGAGTGCCGCAATCACAAGAACATCATTTGCTGTTGCTCCATTGGCAAATATTTCATACGGAGCTGATTTAATCTCATATAAATCTCCAAAACTCATTGTAGGATCATTTGGAACTAATACAGCGGAGCTAATTAAATCTCCTACTTGAGCGTGTAAATATGCACTTAATTCACTGAAGTAAAAAGTATCTCCAAAATTCCAATTGTTAATATTAAAATATGTATTCATGGCAGAAAGAACTGCACTACGTATTTCGCTATCACTTGCATTCGTGTTACCTGCTCTAATTACTTTAACAGTTGCTCTTAATTGAGTTGGCGCTTTAGGTCCAAATAATGGTAAAAATACTACGCTATTCAATATAATACTATCACTTAACATCTTGTAATCATTTAATGATCCATATGCCTGTGTCAATTCATTAATTGTTGGTTTGTCTGGTATTGGCACTGTATCGGTAATATCTTGTAACCAGTTTTGATAAGCAGTATAGTAAACCTGTGTAACTACATACAAATCAATAATGTTTGTAGTAGCGGGATCAATACGTGTTGTATTATTACTATTATGACGATATTGGAATTGTAATCCTTGACGTCCTGGTTTCATAATATATTGTGGTTGTTCAGTTACAACATAAAACGGTGTATTAACTGTTTGATCTTGAATTGTTGTGTAAAATAAATTATCAGTAAATGCATAGAATAATTGACCTTCTGGGTACTCGTACTTAACTATTTCAATTTGTGTTTTGGTTGAATAGATATACACTACATCAGTTGATGGTATTAATTGGTAACGTGAAAGATTTACCGCATCTTGTAATAATACAAAGAATGTGTAAATTCCTATATTAGTATTACCGTTAACATAACCTGTTACCTCTGTAAAAAAGTCTGGGTTGCTTACAATGGTTCTATCATTAACATCTATACTTGCTACTTCAACTTCAAAATCATTTACATAGCCGTCACTTTCAACTGTTTGACCAATAATACTTGATGTTATTGGTGTTGCTAATGGGTAATTACTACTAGGTTGTGTATTGGTTGCTAATACTTTAACAAAGTCTTGTAATATTTTTCCACTAAAAGGATCATAAACTAATTTACCATTTTCAAATGTAAAACGTGTATCAGCGACACTACCAAAATAGTATGCTAATGAGCGATAAGAAATACTATATCGATTACTTCCCAAACTTAATATGTTTACAAAATAATTACTAGCATTATAAGTACCAATACTCCAGCGGTCTTGTGCAATAGTCAAACTGTTATCAAATATTAAACTAAAACTTTGATTAAGTTCCATTCTAACAATACATTCTTGTATTACAATGTTAGGTAATGAGTTATCAAATGCAGGTAATATAGTAGATACAATTGCACCTTGTGGTACATATCCATTTAATGTTATTGGACCTAATCCGTTACTAAATGCACCTTCACCGTTATTATAACCGTCACCTACTACATTTAATACTGTAGTCCATATATAAGTTTTATTTGATGGGCTAGCAATACCAGCTATTAAACGATTTGTATCACTAAAATAATATCCGGCTGGAGCAACGAATTTCATCATTGCGCCTTTAGTAGTGTATTTCATATTATAGGTAGAATATGTTCCTACTGGTATAGGAGTATTATCGCTACCATTAATGGTAAAGAAATAACCAGTTAAACTACTAGCATTAACTGTTTGTTCTTGCCAATATACTGTACCGTCACCTGATGCGGCATCAACTGGGTAGCGAGTATAATTTTGTATATAATATTGTCTTGCTCTTATTCGTTGCTGAAGATTTGATTCAGAACCTAAAATAGAAGCTAAGGTGTCTGTTAAAAATGTCACAATATCACCTGATGTGTTGATGGTTAATAATATATTACCATCAGTATCACTTTGATACATACCACCGTCACTTGAGAATGAGTTTGTGCTGGAGTATTTTCCGGTTGGATCTAACAGGTCTAAGTTTTTTGATACACCAACAGAACTACGGTTAATAGCTTTGCTTTTAACAATAGAACTGTATAATGTGTATGGGAAATTGTTATAATCTTCCCCATTAACCATTCTGTTCTGTGTATAGTAGCGGGAAGGGGCACGTTGTTTAATGTTTGCTAATGTTTCTCTTGCCTGTGCGTTTGACACTGGTGTCTGTAATTCTAATCCTAATGTAAGTGTTTCTGTTCGTCCTAACCTGCTAATGTAACTTAGTGTAACTGATAAATTTTGCATCTCATTTGGATCAATAGTATATGTCAATGCATTACCTGCACGTACATATGCTCTAAATGTTCCAACTGGAATCTCGGAAAATACTCCATCACCAAAAACGTAACTAACTTGGTCATTAAATCTTGAACCAACTGAGAATATTCTGCGAACACTATTCTCTGTCTGTAAATAAGCATCGGCATAAACATTCTCTACTTGATTCCATAACGTTCTATTAACTGCGGAACTGTTATCAGTACTTAACTGATATAACCAAGTATCGGTATTGTTAACACCTTGAATGTCAATATCAACTACTTGATTTGAAATCTGTTGTGCTAAATTAAAATCAAAATTCTGTAATGTTCCTTGCTTGAAATAAAAGAAGAAACCTGTATTTGGACTACCATAACCTAATTTGTCATTGCGATAAGCCATATTCATTCTGCCACTTGGTGCAGGAGGAATTTCATATACATAATCTTCATCCAACGTAGTGGAACTAACTAATTCAAAATTCATTGCTTGGTTATCTACTACCGCAGTGAATGGTACAATTGGTAAGGTGTTTTGTGGAATATTAATTGTATACTCATCCGTTTTAATACCTGATAATTGTGCTGTATTACCCGGGCGTCCAACTCGTTGTGTGTTAATCAATGTTGCGTTGATAATTGTATTATATTGTTCTAACCAATTAACATTAGCAGGGTCATTCCACAATATTGTTTGATTGCTTAAATTAAATCCATTCAGATCCGTAATGTTTTCAGTAGTTTGAATACTTGTTACCTTAATATAACCTTGACCAGCTAGGTTACGTTTAGGAGTATAGCTGATTAAATTTGCTAGTTTAACAACGCTATCTCTACGTTCAGCTGTATCAATAAAGTTTTCACGGGCATTAAGATCACTACGGAATGCAAGACCTTGACCCATAAACGCCATAACGTCCATTAATGCTATGAATTCACTTGATTCAATGTAGTCGTTAAAGGTTTCTGGATAGTAAACACGTATATAATCTATAAAACTTTTACGTAATGTTTCATAATCGTAACTGCGAAAATCGGCTTCACGGAAGGTTTGATAAATTGCCTTCCAGTCATTAACGCCGAATAGTGCTGATTGTCGTGAACTTGTAGCCATAGTGGTATTCTCTTTTAAGTATTTATCTTAAATGAAAACACCACTTTTGGAAGATTATTGAATTACTGCTGTATTTGTACTATTATTGAAGAAAACACTAAGAATTTCTGCGTTATTAAAAGGTGTAACGGCTAGTTCTACTTCAATTAATATACCGTTTTCTTGTGGATATGCGCTAACAGTATTAACTATCATTCTTGGATCTTGGTTAGCAACTCGTCTGATTTCTGTCTCTAATTTGTTCTGTACATCAAATGTATTTGGTTCAAAAACAAAACTCCAAAGTGTAGTTCCATATCCAGGATTTCCTACCTTTTGTCCTTGTTGAATATTCAATGCGTTAATAAAATCTTGTATAACTAATTGTTGGTCAACTAATCTAAACTTTTTGCCGGGTATAACTGGTTGTACCATAGAACCCACACCACCTGCAATACCCGCTGGTAAATTAGTAGATCGGGGCTTGTTAGCGTTAATTGTACTGAATCCAATGTATGACGGCATGTTGTTGTCCTATAGTATATTTATGTGAGTGTATTAAGTTCGTCGATTATTGACAACGTTTTTAGATACGCAGTTTCATATGTCTTTTTCAATTCTGATATTGATGGGTCACCCGTTGGCAAGGTTTCCGCTGCCTCTATCCATGCCAGCTTTGCTGTTTTTGTAATTTCAAATTGTTCATTATACCGTTTTTGCTGGTCTTTACGTTTTTTATTAAAAGTTTGAAGGTCACTCTCAGCTGCCGATTCACCTGTAGTTGCAGGATTACCGGTAAAGTTTGGTGCTGGTATTTTTGCATCACCCAGCAGACTAGTAACCTGTGATGTTAATTCGCTACGGTCATTTGTATTAATGGCTACAGTTGGTAATTTAATTTGTACAGCACCGCCAGAACTCATTGAGCTAATAGCGGCATTTAATTCTGCGGCCTCACCAGCTGGCAATCCGGCAGAGGCTAATGATGCTAATGATAGTTTACCACTCTTTAAATCATCTAATCCTTTAGTTAATGCTCCGGCTGCTCCTGTAACCGCATTTAATGCACCTGATGAGGCTAGTGGGTTAATTGATGTTAAGCTAGATATACCATTTGTGATTGATGTTGCTTGACCAATTAATCCTGTTACTGCACTAACTCCCGGCACACTATTAATTGCACCAACTGCGTTATCAACTATTGCCGCTACTGCACCCCCACCAGGCAATGCTCCTAAACCAGTAGATAGATTTGCTGTTATACCCGTCGCTGTTTTTAATAATCCAGATGCTACTCCTGTTACTGCACCTACTGCTCCGGTTATTCCACTAGTAACTGACCCTACTACTCCACCAATTGCACTAGTTATGCCACCTGTTACTCCACCAATTGCACTAGTTATGCCACCTGTTACTGCACCTATTGCACCGGTTATTCCACCTGTTACTGCACCTATTGCACCGGTTATTCCACCCGTCACTGAATTTAATGCTCCGGTCAATGCATTAGCTGCCGGCGCCTGCGCTGCCGCTTGTGCTTTTTCTGTTATTTCTTTGATATTTTGTGGGACACCAACAGTTAGTGTTGGTAACGCACCAGTAATTGCTGCAAACGCACTACCTGCTACACCTTTAGCACTATCTAATAATCCCGATATACCAGCAACAGCCCCTTTTGCCATGCCAGTTAGTGATGTTGCTATACTACTTAATCCACCAGTAACCGTACTTGCTAAGTTACCAGCAAAATTACCCGCTGAAACTAAACTTGCGGCAGATCCTAATACAGTATTCAATGCTCCTGTAGCGGCACCAACTACATTTGATATTGCCCCGTTAACTGCGCCCACTACTGCACCGGCTGCATTACTAACTAAATTAACAGTATTTTGTATTCCGACTGTCGCCGCAGACATTACTAAACCTGCTATAGCTGTACCTGATTCTTTTCCAGTAATCAATCCAGTTTGTGTTAATGCTGTTTGTGCTTGAGTTAATGTTTGTACAGCACCGGCAACTTGTGCTACCGGATTATTTACATAGCTAGTTAAGTTTGAAGCTCCGTCTTTACCTGTAAACAGATTTGGTGTACATGCTTGTTGTATTGTTTTACCACCTTCTACTAAATTATTAATTAGTGCTGCCGCACCCGGTTTAATAACTCCGCATGCTTCTAATTGTGCAGGACTTTGTGCCATAGCGCCAATGGCCGCTACAGGGCCTGTTGCAGTTTGTACTACACCTGCACCTAATTTTACTGCATCCGCAGCCGGACCTACTGCGGCTAATGTTGATATTTGACCAACTATAGTGCCTGTTGTGTTTTTATCTAATGCCGCACTAATTGCTGCCGATGGGGGTACTGTGGATGCGACAGATGCAGTGACCGGTGATGTGACCGGAGATGATCCAGTACTGGCATTTGCGGCCGCTACCGCTGGGCTAGGTGCTGCCGGTAATGCCGCACTTGCATTGTTATTGACTTTAACATCCACACCTTGGTTAGCACTAGCCCATGGTGCATGTGCAGGTGCTCTACTTACAATACTTAATAATTTGCCCGGTGCTGCTAACCAACCCTTAGTAGCATCATTTAATGTATCAGTATGTGCTACTACTGGTAATGGTTTAACTTCTTGAGGAACTAAACTTGATGCTCCTGTATTCAAATTAATTTTACTACCGTTAAAATATGTTATAGCATCACTATAAAATGATGAGTCGGCTGCACTAGCAAAACTCATCTTACCATCTACTTTGGTTGTATATGTACCAGAGGCATATAAACTGAAATCTGTTCCAACTTTGTGTGTGGTTTGTTTTTCACTACTAATTGCAATTGTATCAGCACTTATGTTTAGTGCTTTACCTGCATTGATATTAATATTGTTATCTGCATGTAGATTCAAATCACCCTGTGTTCTTACGTTGACTGAATTAGTAGAGTACATATCTATTGTACCTTCTTTACCCAATTCAATATAACTTTGTCCATTAGCATGGATGATGAATAATGTTTGCCCGTCATCACTCATTAATATTTGATGTCCTAAACTACTACGCAGTCTTACTAATTGATCTCTACCTAAAATATCTCCGTCGTCCATTACTAACGTATGTCCACCTCTACGTGCAATAACTTTTAATCCGGTTGGTTTATCACTAGTTGCGGCTTTAGCAATTGTTTCATCAGTAAAGCCACCTTCATATATAGGTCTACCGGGTGTGCTTACTCCCCATCCAACACGTGATGGGGTTTCACGTTGGGCGCTTGATCCAATAACACCTCTAATAGGATCTCTAATTAATCCTTGTTGTGCTAATATACTGGCAACATAACTATGTACGGGTTTAGCGTCACTTAAAAATGTTGGACCATCTGATATTCCGGCATTATTTGTATTAATATTAGTTACAGGTAATCTAACAGCTCCGCCCAATCCTTTTGCTTCACCTGCATTTGCTACAATATTATCAGTTCCGCCAATAGCAGGAACCATTTGCAATGCTTCTGGTTGTGGTACACATCCTATCCAAAATCCATAATTAGGATCACCATTAATGAATATACATATAACAGTTGTACCTAAATCAGGTTGACTATTCCACATACCATAACTGTTAGGGTTTTTTATGTATTCGCCGTAACCTGTATTTGCACCTGATGGTGTAGTTACTCCATAGAAGGGAGTCATATAACTAACAGTTACCCAAGAACTGCTATCATCCGGATCTAATCCTCCCAAGTCACTAATGTATACTTGTAGTCTACCAGAACGAATAGGATCTATATTATCTTTAACAATACCAAATAGTGGTACGCTACGTAATACTGCACCGCCGGCGTCTGGTTGACTTGCTTTAGTACTACCTCTAGGTTTTATTTCATCATATGCCATAATCTTATCCTAATCCCATATCTAGTACATTTCCTGTGTTAGGATCTTCTCTGCCACCTTGATTTGCAGGTTGCTTCTTAGCATCTATTATATTATCATCTCTTGCTTCTGATCCTGAATTAAGAGATTTATTTGTATTGTTAGATCCGGCTCCTGATATACCGCCGGCAGTTGGATCAAAAACGCTTTCTTGTATATCTTGTGCCGGATTAAACACATTTTCTTGTATACTCTGCCTAGTATCAAACACATTTTCTTCTACATTAGATGGTCTACCTGCCGCATTTTTATCAGATTTGTTTGTGATGCCAGGAAACTGGTTTATGACGCAATCTAATTCTTGTGTGAATTTTCCTTTTGAAAAGCTACTTATTACTTCAACTAACATATAACTTACACCTTTAATTTGTGATGCTACTTCTTTAGGATATTTCCAAAATAATATAGAATCATTAATAGATAATAATCCATCATCGTTATAATAATCGTCCGCTTCTTTGAAATCTATCTCAATA